>Ga0209628_10000048_pt1 | contig 56493 bp, 39 predicted proteins | sample TergutCu122P4_FD_187285 | JGI IMG/M metagenome (GOLD analysis project Ga0209628, IMG submission 187285) | Cubitermes ugandensis P4 segment gut microbial communities from Kakamega Forest, Kenya - Cu122 P4 (SPAdes) (version 2) | ecosystem: Host-associated > Arthropoda: Insects > Digestive system... | reverse complement strand
CGCCCGCATCCACGCCCCCACCATGGGCAACACCCTGGGCGCCGGCTGCGTCCTCATCGCCTCGATGCTGACCTCCTCCGCCATCGCCGGCAGGCCGGTCATCCACGAATTGCTGATTACCCTCTTTCTGGTTCTCACCTCGCCGGTGACCACCATGCTGCTCATGCGCGCCGCCCTCTTTCGCGGTCAAGCCAGCGGCGAGAGCCAAGGAGAAGCCCGATGATGAACATCCTCGCCGCCACCGACCTGTCCGCAGCCTCCCGCCCCGCCATCGAGCGGGCCTGCCGGCTGGCCGGCGAACTCGGCGCCCGCCTGCACCTGACCCACGCCATCGCGCCGGGCCTGTTCGACGACATCCAGCGCCTGCTCGCGCCGGGCACGCCGCCCATCGCCGTCACGCTGGGCAACGACGCCACCAAGACCCTGCACGGCATCGCCGACGAACTCCAGCGCGCTAGCGGCATCCGCGCCGACAGCCAGGTCGCCTTCGGCAAGCCGGTCGACGCCCTGCTCGACCATGCCGACGAAATCGCCGCCGACCTGCTGGTCGTCGGCTCGCGCGGCGAAAGCCTGCTGCGCCAACTGACCCTCGGCTCCACCGCGCTGAGCCTGCTGCGCAAGACGCGGCGGCCGATACTGGTCGTCAGACACCCCGTCGCCGACGGCTACCGCCGCGCGCTGGTCGCCATGGACTTCTCCGCCGCCGCCCTCGCCGCGCTGCGCCAGACCCGGACCATCGCGCCAGCCGCCGAACTGACGCTGGCGCACGCCGTCGAAATCCCCTTCGAGCGCAAAATGCACTACGCCGGCGTCGATGGCAGCGTCATCGAACGATACCGCCATGAGGCCCGCATCAAGGCCATGCAGCGGCTGCGCCAACTGGTCGACGACGAAAAGCTGCCGGAAGCGGCAACACACCTGCTCGCCCTCGACGGCGCCGCCGCCGACGTGCTGCTGGAACAAGCGCAGGTTCAGGACTGCGACCTGATCGCCGTCGGCAAACGCGGCGCCCACATCGTCGAAGAACTGCTGCTCGGCAGCACCACCCGGCACGTGCTGCTGGAAACCGGCAAAGACGTTCTGGTCGCCAGCGATTAGAGCGTTTTCCATTTAAGTTTTTATTCGATTTTTACTTCAAGACGACAATAATAATGCCCGTCGTCATTCTGCACGTAGCGAAGCGTAGTCGCAGAATCCAGGCGCCGCATGGATTCCGCGACTACGTGCGGAATGACGGGCCATCTCAATAATTTAACGCTTGAAGTGGAAATTGAATTACATACCCACAAGACTTGAAGTAGTTCTGGCACTCAACAGGCGAAACGGTATCGAGCAGTTCACCGAGCGCATTCCATAGTGGCTTGGCGGCCTTTTCTGAGCGTCGCCTTTTGCAGAACAACTTTTCGATCGGGTTCAGATCGGGCGAATACGGCGGCAAGTATCGAATGCTTGGCCCCGGCCGACTGCGCAGCCTACTCCTCCCATTGCTTCGCAATGGGAGGAGTCAGGTTTCGGGGCGAGGAACGCCCAGGCTACCGGTTGTTTACCACCCTCTCACCGACCTGCCGCCTGGAGGACTTGCAGAGAGAAGTCGTTCGCCGTTTTGCCCGGCGTATTGCTCTTCCAGGTTGGCGTATCGACCAGGAAGACCGTTGCGTGGTTGCGCTGGAAGTCGATGGTGACGCCACCCGCGCTGCGTGCCTCGGCGTAGCCATCCTCAGCCTTGGCCGGGAAGGAATGGAATTCGATGAACTTCCAGAACTCGCCTTTGCGGTTATAGGTTTCGCCGTAATAAACGCGCGGATACTTGCTATCGACATACACCACTTTCTTGCTGTAGGGGTGTTCGGACGGCGTCGTCGCTTCAACGACATAGACCTCGCGCGGCTCGAAGCGGTCGTTATTCATGTTCCAGAACGGCGGCTTGTCTTCCAGAACCGGGTATTTCTCGGCGAAGGTCGCGCCATTCTTGTTCCACAGCGGATGCTTGCTGTTGGCCACCGCCAGCACCCAGCGCTTGCCGAGGAGCTTGTATTCGGGGTACCAGCACGGACGGGCATTGAAGACTTCCAGGTCATCCTGGAGCTGGTCGGAAGAACCCACCGGGTCCATCCACGCCCCGCCGGACAGGCGACGAACGCGGCGCACCGCCGGAATATAGGCCCAAACGTCATTGACCTTGGCCGAGTCGTAGAAGATGGTGAAGGTGCCCAGCCCCTTCATGTCGGACGGCGTCTTGAAGTAGAGCAACTGGCGGCCACGCTCGGAGCCATCGCCTTCCACTGCCGGCCCGGTGAGGCGGCCTTTCATGGCGTAGCGCGTAAACTCGGCGGTCGGCTCGGAGTGGACGCCTTTCGCGCCATCGATCAGAACCTGTGTCCAGAGCGGAACGTGAGAGAGGTCGGCGGTCAATTGGCCGAGGTGCCAGTTCCACATGACTTTTTCCGCCGCCTGCGGGTCGTTGACGTCTATGTTGGGGAAAGGCTCGCCGCCGCCCCAGCCTTCGATCTGGCAGGTTTCCCTGTTGATCTTGGTCTTGCCGGCATTGGCCGAGGACGCCTTGACCCACTTCGCATCGAGCGGGATTTCCTTGGACTTGGCCAGGGGAAGTTTCCAGCCATTGTTGCGAATACGCCATTCCATGCGTTCCGTCAGGAGGCTGGCGATGGTGTGACCCTCGAAAGTATCGTTTTTGACCTTGTCGATATTCTCGGCGGAAATCACCGTCCCTTCAGGCAACTCGGCGGCCAGAACGGCGACCGAGCCGAGCAGCAGGGAGAGCGCGACGGCGCACTTTTTCATTTGCATCATTATCGTATGTCTCCGTAATAAAATCAGAATTGGTAGGTCAGGCTGGTGAACAGTTGGTCGCGGTTGTGGAAATAGCCGAACAGGCCGGCGTTGTCACAATTCGAACCTTGGGCAGCCGCGTTATTGCATTTCTTGGCATCACGCCAGCGTCCGCCATCCCAGAAGCCGTCATACTCGGTCTTCCATTTGAGGTTCTTGCTCAGTTCGACGGTGACGGAAGGCACATAGAAACCGCCCTTGTAGGTCAGGTCGGTGCCGACCACGAATCCAGGCTGGATGCGGCCATTGTCGTAACTCAGGGAGAAGATGCCGGTCAGCAGGAAGGAGTGCTCCTTGGTCTTGGCGCCCCAACCGACGCTGTTGATCAGGTTGTCCTTCTTGTCGTAGTTCTGCACCCACTTGTCGAACAACTGCACCGAGAAGAACATCGGCTTTTCCGTGCCGAGCAGGCTCTGGGTGGCGGCGATGTTCTTGTCCATGCGCGCCATCCAGGTAATCAGGTTTTTCTTCTTCAGACCATCGAAACCGGGAGCGATGATGCTTGATATTGTCAGGAAACCGTTCGGGAGGTAGCCATCCGGCCAGTTGACCTGATAAGGCGCATCCTTGACGTAAGCGACTTCGGCGCTGAACACCGCGTCAGCCCAGGCGGCATAGCCGGACATCGTGGCGCCGAAGATATTGACGATCGGGAAAATGATGCTGCCGGCCGAACACTGTCCTTTCGTGTCGATTACATCGGCTCCGCCCCAGGTGTCTACGCCCGAGGGCGCAATGGCCGGACAACCAGTGCCAGGAGGATTGAGAATCTTCATCGTGCTCGATCCGTTCAAAATCGGCGACGTCCAGAAGGTCCTCAGGTAAGACAGCGAGTAGTTGAAGCTCGACGTCGTGCCATTCCAGCGAATACCGCCGGTGACGTCCTTGTAGTCTCCCTTCGAATTGCTGTAGTCAAAGGGGTCGACATTGCGGAAATCGAGGCCGGCATAGGGCTGGCTCGACCAGCGCCCGCCATAGATATCGAGATTGGTTCCGATGTCTTTCTTGTTGTCCCAGCCCGGGCGGATGAAGGCTTCGATGGCGCCGCTGGCTTCCGGCACGTCGATATTGGCCTTCAGGATGATCAGCGTCTTGCGCAATTCCTCGTTGTTGGGTTCAAGGAAGGAGCGCCAGGTGTAGTCGAAGCCATGAACCAGGTCATTGGCGGCAAAGAAATCCGTCTCGCCCCAGACCACCTGCTGCTTGCCGAATCGGAACTTGACCCGCTCGGTGGCTTGCCAGTCGACGTACAACTCGCGGACCTCTCCCCTGTTGTACATATTCATGATGTTGCCGTGGTCGCCGGAGCCGTAATTGTTGGCGCCGGTGGCGCCAAAGTAGCTGGCACTGCCGTCGGCATAGTTCATGCGCTCTAGATGCTTCAGAAAATCGGTTTTGTATTCCCGCGAGCCGCGCAACTTGGCGACGACGGCCACGTTGTCGGTCGCCTGCCAGTCGGTATTGAGGCGCAGCGTGGTGCGCGCCATCGACATTTTCCAGCGATCGTTGTAGTTCGGCGTGTCGGCCCAGTTTTTGGTATTCCATGAAAAAGCCTGCTGCAGGTAGCCGTCGACCTTGAAGCTGTCGCCAATACCCAGCCCTTCGGCCGAAGCAAAGGCCGGAACGGCGAGCAGCGCAGCCAGACAGGTGAGGCGCCCCGGCAGAGCGCCCCGCTTCCGCTTGTAATCGTTCATTGGTATCTCCTCTCTCTTCTTCTACGCAAACGGGACAGTCGTCCCTCTCCATTTAGGCCCTGTTTCAGCCGTGGGCTGCCGCAGGGCGTAAATTCTCAAGAACCGCCGATTCCTTGGGTTGAAAGATGAAGGCCGGGCGGAAGGTATAAATCAGTGAAGGCATCACGAACACCGCCGACATGGCCGAGACGCCCAGCCAGATCGCCATCAACAGCCCCATTTCAGCCTGGAAGCGCAAGGACGAGGCCCACCACAGCAAGGTCGAGAAGATCAGCACGGTGGCCGTGACGGCGACCCCCATGCCGGCGGATTGCAGGGCTGAGCGGATGGCTATTTCCGGGGTGCTGCCAGCGGCAATTTCTTCCTTGACGCGGTCGGCGATGTAAAAGGCGTAATCGACGCCCAGGCCAATGCCCAGGGCGGCCACCGGCACGGTGTTGATGCTCATGCCGATGCCCTTCCAGGCCATGAAGCTGAAGGTGAGCGTGTTGGAGATGATGACCGGGACCATGAACAGCATGCCGGCAATGGTCGAGCGATAGACGATGGTGCAGATGACGACCAGAACGAGGAGCGCCAGGGCGATCGCTTCGATCTGCCCGGACAGGATCACTTCATTGACCGCCGCCATGACGCCAATGACGCCGCCCGCCAGTTGCCACTGCCCTTCCTTCAGGGGATTGGCGCCGGTGAATTCCTTGATGCGGGCCACCGCCGTCTGAATGGTGTCGCCCTGACGGTCGCGGAACATCATGGTCACCGCGCCATTGGCCCATTTGTTGTCGGCGTAGCGGTCGATGTCGCCCGGCTCGGAGACGGTGTCGAGAATGGCCGCCAGGCTGCCATTGACCGCTTGCGTCGCGCCCAGTTCGAGGTAACGCGGATTGCCTTCGCGCAGGGTGGCGTTGACCACGGGCAGAACGTCAGCGATGGAAACCGAGCCGCCGACTTCCGGCTGGGCTTCGATGAAGCGCTGAAAGCGGTTCATCGCCTGCAAGACTTCGTTGGTTTTGAGCAAACCTTCCTTGCCGTCCTCGCCAACGACGATGAACATCCGGTCGACGCCCTGGAAACGTTTGTTGATCGCAGTGGAGTCGACGTTGTAGGTGGCATCCGGCCAGAGAATGGGCGAGCCGGGATTGGCGTCGCCGATCTTGAGATTGAAGGCGTAGACGCCGGTCACGGTCATGACGATGACACAGGCGATGATGTTGATGTAGCGGAATTTCGAGGTCCCGATCCAGTAGGCGATATTGAGAATCCTGCGGGCGAAGGGAAAGAGGTTGATGGGATGTACCGTGCCATGCGGTTCCTTGATGTAGGAGAGCATGACCGGGGTCAGAATCACCGCGCTGACGGTCAGCGTCGAAACCCAGACGACCGCCAGAACGGTCAGTTTCTGCAGCATCGGAATGGGACTCAAGGCGACGACCGCCATACAGGCGGCATCGACGATGATGCCGAGCATGCCCGGACGGAACAGGTCGGCCAGAGCGATCTTGGCGGCCAGCCTGGCGCAGTCGGCGCTGGCCGGAATGACCGCCAGTTCGTCATCGAAGCGATTGACGATCTGCACCGAATGGGAAACCGCCCGCGAGGTGATCAGCATGGCGACGACGATGACCAGCGGTTCAAAATGAATGCCCAGGAGACGGCAGATGCCAAGCGCCCAGACGGCGCTGACGGCGCCGGCCAGCATCGGCAGCAGAACGCCGCGCCAGGTGCGCAGCCAGATGAACAAGAGGAGCATGGTGACGCCGAGCGCCGCCGCCACGAGGTCGACGGTTTCCGGCACGTAGTAGTTGACCCAGCCATAGAGGATGGGGTCGCCAACAGCGCGGATGCGCACAGTGCCGTCATCGACCTTGGCGATGAGGGCGCGGATTTCGCTGAAAACCTTGCCGTAGTCGACTTCACGATCGATGAAATCGACGGTAATCAGCGTCGACTGCAAATCCTTGGAAACGTATTGCCCCAAAACCAGCGGATTGCGCAGGACTTTTTCCCGCAGCTCGGCCAGTTCTTCCGGGTATTTCGGCAAATTCGGCCACATCAGGGGCTTGGTTTCGATGCCGTCCGTCGATGCCCGCACTTCCTTGAGTTTCTTGGAGGCAAGCGAGGTGATCTGGTACGGGTTGACGGCAGAGACTTCGCGCAGCCCCAGGGTCAGGGCTTGCACTTTTTCCAGCACAGGTATCTGGAAAATGTCGCCTTTCGGCGCCTCGACCATCAGGGTGACCATGTTGGAGCCGCCAAAGGTGTCTTTGAATTTCTGGTGCGTCTTGATGTATTCGTGCCTGGAAGGCAGCATGTCTTCAAAGACCGTGCGCACCTCGATGCGCAGGGCAAAAAACCCGAGCAGCAGCGTCAGCAACGCCAGCGCGATGACCACCGTGCGCCGCTGCTCGATGCAGTATTCAGTAATCCGTTCGATCATTTTTGTCTCCCGTCAGCAACCAGTCCTGGACCACGACTGTCCTCGCCAACAGTCATCTTTCTTGTCCGAATTGACGGGTAGCCCCATCAACGCACGGGGTTGCCACGACTCGTCCAGCGGCGACCAGGTTTTGCCGTCCCAGCGCCCGACATTGGCGCCAATAAACCAGATCCTGTCGCCTTCCGGCACCGCGCGCACATGCCAGGTGAGATCCTGGGCGTCGAGACGGCCGCTTTCCATTTTTCCGCCAGCGTCAACCATCAGCCAGCGACCCAGATTACCCGCGCCGATCCAGCGGTCGCGGGCGGCGTCCCAGACGATGTCGTAAAGGTGCTCGTGCGCGGCGACATCCAGCGCATGCCAGGTTTCGCCGCCGTTTTCGGTCTTCAGGACAGTGCCTTCAAGACCGACGGCAAGACCGTTCTGGGCATCCCGGAAGGCAACCGACATCAGCGAGACCTCGATCGGCGCCTTGATGTCGGCCCAGGTCGCGCCGTTATCGGCGCTGATGGCAATGCGACCGAATTCGCCGACGGCGACGAGTTTTTTGCCGGGCAGAAGAGCAACGTCGTTCCACGCCTGATCCTCTTCCGGACGCAGACGCCTCCAGTGCTCGCCGTAGTCCTGGGTCGCCAGCAGCGCGCCCATTTCACCCGTCGCGACAGCCACGCCTTCCGGCCCGAGGCGAACCCGGTTGAGTTTGTTGGCAACCTCGGATTTGGGAACATCCGCCACCTCTTGCCAGGTCTTGCCGCCATCGGCCGTGCGCACGACAACGCCTTCGTTGCCAACGGCAAGCCCGCGCGTTTCATCCCAGGCCGCAATGTCCTGCAGGGTCTGCGCGGCCCCGGCCACCAGCAGCGAGGCATGCCCTTCACCGTCGATCTGAATGATCTTGCCGTTCGAGCCCGCCAACCACCGCCGCTGGCCCGGCAATACCGCCAGACCATAGTAGTAGTCCCGCTGCTCCATGACCGGCGGCTGCACCGTCATGCCCACCGGCTGCGGCTTGATGAACAAGCCCGCCCACAACAGACCGGCAATGATCAACCAGGGGACGACAGAGACAAGCGTCTTGACTATTTTCGACTGCGGCGCGTTTGCCGCCGCAGGCGAAGCTGACCGGGTTTCTTGCTCTTGCACTTTATCCACCGCTTTTCCCATCTCAATCCGCATTCCATTTACGCAAACGCATCTTGTCGATCTTGCCCACCGACGTTTTGGGCAAGGCGTCGATGAACTCGATCTGGCGCGGCACCTTGTAGGGCGACAGTTGCGACCGGCAATGCAAGGTGATTTCGTCGGCGCTCAGTTGCTTATCCGGACGCACCACGACGAACGCCTTGAGCGCCTCGCCCTGATAAGGGTCGGTGATGCCGATCACCGAGGCTTCGATGATGTCGGGATGCCGATACAGCACCTCCTCGATGGTGCGCGGATAGACGTTGAAGCCAGAGACGATCACCATGTCCTTCATGCGATCGGAGATGAACAGGTAGCCGTCCGAGTCGAAATAGCCGATGTCGGTGGTGTGTAGCCAGCCATCGCGCCAGACGGCGGCGGTTTCTTCCGGGAGACCGCGATAACCCCGCATCAGTTGCGGCCCGCGCAGCCTTATTTCACCGGCTTCGCCGACCGGCAGAACCTTGCTTCCCGTGACCGTGTCAACGATTTCGACATCGACGCCGGCCAGCGGAATACCCACCGATCCGGGCTTATGGACGCCTTCCAGCGGATTGAAGATGACGCCGCCGCCGGTTTCGGTCTGGCCATAGCCTTCGAGCACCGGCGCGCCGGTCGCGCGTTCAAAGCGATGCAGGGTTTCCGCCGGCAGCGCCGAGGCGCCGGAAAAACTGAAGCGCAGATGCCCGAAGCGCCGGCGCGGCAGGCTCTCGTTGGCCAGCAAGCCGACGAGCATCGTCGGCCCGCCGGCCAGTATCGTGATCGACTCCGCTTCCAGCGCATCGAGCACGCCGTCGGTCGAATAGCGCGGCAAGATCACCAGTGTGCCGCGGCGGTACAGCATGTTGTTCATGCCGACGAAGATCGAATAGATGTGATACAGCGGCGTCGCGCAGAGCAGGCGCTCCTTGTCGTGGCGCGCCGGGACGAGACTGTTCAACTGGGCAACCCCGTGCGCCAGCGCCGAATGAGTGAGATCCACGCCCTTCGGAACGCCCGTCGTGCCGCCCGTATAGAGCAGCAGCGCCAGCGATTCCCGGTCGGGCAGCAGGCTCGACTCGATCGTTGCGGGCGTCTGCCGCCAGCGCGTCAAGGTCTGCGCATTTGGCTCCAGGCAGTGGCGGCAGCGCACACCCAGACGATCCGCCAGCGATTCGATGACCGCCTTCTTGTCCGCCGTGTAGATGATTGCCGAGGCGTCGATATCGGTCAGCAAGGGCAGAAGCTCATATTCCGTTTGCAGCGGATTGAGCAGAGCCACCTGCGCGCCGACCATCTGCGCTCCGAGCAGGGCGATGCAGATATCCACCGAGTTCCCGAGCGCGATGGCGACGCGCCCGCCGTTGACGCCTTCGCGGCGCAGCTCGGCAGCAAAGCCAAGCGCGCAGCGCAAATACTCCCCGTAGTTCAGGCGCACATCCTCGCAGACGAGCGCCTCGTGCTCGGGCGCTTTGGCCGCAGCATCGACGAGCATATGCACGACGCTCGGAAACACAGGCGGTATGGGCATTTCTTTTTTTGTACTTGGGTGCATCTCCAGTTCCTCCTCCAGAACCCAATATGCCAATGATATTTATTTGGATCAGCAGCAAGCGATACGACGGCTCCGTTCGATTTCAGCCATAGCCGACCAGCGTTTCGGCATCGAGACCATCCACGCGAGCGGCCCCCGGAAACGCCTGAGCTTCCAGCGCCAGCAGTTCGGGCATCAGGTAGCTGGCGTAGAAGGCGGCCAATTCGCGCTTGCGCCGGTGCAGCGCGGAGCCGCCCGTCGCCACCGCGGCCATGCGCAGCCACATCCAGGCGCTTGCCACTCTGCCGGTCATCGCCAGGAAGGCGGCGGCGCCCCCTTCGGCAGCGCGCCGCTGTTCGCGCGGCAAGGCGCGATAGGCGGCGCTGACGCGCTCCATCCGCGCCAGGCCGTCGGCGAGCGCGCCGCGGATTTCGAGCAGATCGGCGCGGGCGGCGTTGCGCTCGATATCGCGGCGGATGCGCGCAACGAACTCGTTGTAGCGCCGCCCATCGTCGCCGAGGAGCTTGCGCACGACCAGATCGAATGCCTGGATGCCGTTGGTGCCCTCGTAAATCGAGGCCACCCGCAGGTCGCGGACATACTGCTCGACGCCGGCGTCGGCAATGTAGCCATAACCGCCGAAGCACTGCACGGCGAGATTCGCCACTTCAAACCCGGTGGCGGTGAAAAAGGCCTTGCAGACCGGCAGCAGCCATTGCGCCTGCTCGCGCGCCGTAACGCGCTCCTCCTGGCTGCCGGCGGTATTGGCCAGATCGAGTTGCAGGGCGGTTTCAAACATCATCGCGCGCATGGCTTCGATGCGCGAGCGCATCGTGTAAATCATCCGCCGGATGTCGGCATGCTCGATCAGCGGCACCGGCGGTGCATCGACATTGCCGCCCTGCAGGCGCTCGGTCACGTAAACCAGCGCCTTGGCCAGCGCCGCGCCGCCGACGCCAAGCCCGTGGATACCGGCCTCCATGCGCATGACGTTGACCATGTCGAACATCGTTTTCAGGCCGTTGCCTTCGCCGCCGACCATGAAGCCGCGCGCGCCGTCGAAATTGAGCACACAGGTGGGCGAGGCTTTCAAGCCCATCTTGTGTTCGATGCTCGTGACGATGGCCGGGTTGCGCTCGCCGAGCGCGCCGTCGGCGGCAAAATCGAATTTCGGCACGATGAACAGGCTCAGCCCGCGCGTACCGGCCGGCGCGCCGGGCGTTCGCGCCAGCGCCATGTGAATGATCTGCGGCGCGAGATCGTGATCGCCAAAGGAAATGAAGATCTTGGTGCCGGTCAGCGACCAGCTCCCGTCGTCCCGTGGCGCGGCGCGCGTGGCGGTGCGGCCAACGTCGGAGCCGGCCTGCGGTTCGGAAATGCAGATGGTCGCCGTCCATTCGCCGGAAACCAGCGGCGGCACGACGGCGTCGCGCAGCGCCGCGTCGGCATGTCCGATCAACAGCCGGGAAGCGGCGCGGCCCATCAGCGGCAGCATGCTGAAGGCCATGCACGAGCCGGTCACCATCTCCGCCATGCCGGCCTGGATCACCAGCGGCAGGCCCTGGCCGCCGTATTCCGGCGGCAGATCCAGGCCGACCCATCCCCCGACGCGGTAGCGGCGATAGGCGTCGACAAAGCCGGGCGCCGCGCGCACGCCGCCATCGACGAACTGCGCGCCGACGGCATCGCCCTTGACGTTGATCGCCCCGAGAACCTCGGCGGCAAAACGCCCGCCTTCTTCGAGCACGGCGCGAGCCGTTTCGAGATTGATATCCTCGTAGGGCGGCTGGCCGAAGACGCCGCCGAGATCGAAGACCTCCTCGAGAAGGAAACGCATGTCCTCCAGCGGAGGGACGTAGTGCTGCGCGCTCATCGTCTATTTCCCTTGCTCAGCGATGCACGAAAACGGCCTGCGACCTGGCGCCGTTCTTGACGAAGTTCTCGATGCCGATACGGCCGTCCTCGGTTTCGACGCAAGCGCCCGACAGCCGCGCTTCGAGTTCCAGCCCCTGTTCCAGAGTGCCCTTGGCGCCATCGGTAATCGCCTGCACCATGAGTTGGTCGATCCGCCGGCTGCGATAGCCGATGTCCACCGCCGGCAATTCGGCGGGACACGGAATCGGCCCCGATGGCAGTTTTTTGCGCAAGGCCGGGTTCTCGGCCAGACGCAGCGCCAGCGCCATCGCCGCATCGAGCGGCGAGCCGTCGACGAGTTCATCGACCAGACCGAGGGCCAAGGCTTCTTCGGAAGATACCGATACCGCCGTGCGCAGCATTCTGGCGGCCGCTTCGACACCGATCAGGCGGGGCAGGCGCTGCGTCGCGCCGCCGCCGGGAACGATGCCGAGATTGCTTTCCGGCAAGGCGGCGAGCACTTTGAGTTTGCTGCGCGCCACCCTGGCCGCGCAGGCGAGCGCCAGTTCGACGCCGCCGCCGAACGCCAGGCCGTTGAAGGCGCAGACGACCGGTTTCTTCATCTGCTCGATTTGCAGGGTGAGTTTCTGGAAATCGCGGGAAACCTTGTAGCCATCCTCCGCCGTCTGGCAGGCCGCCAGCATCCCGATGTCGGCGCCGGAAACGAAGGCTTTCGTGCCGTGACCGGTAATCACCACGGCGGCCACCGAGTCATCCGCCTCCGCTTCCCGCAGCAGGCTTTGCAGCGAAGCGACGACGGCGCTGCCCAGCGCATTGAGCGAACGCGGACGGCGAATCTTGAGCACGGCAACCTTGCCCCGCCTGCTTCGCACGACCTCCGACAGACGCCAGCCGCCTTCGGCGCGGGCGCGCTCCAGACTGGCGGGCATCTTGAAGTCGGGATGCTCGGCGCAGAATTTCGCCGCCAGTTTCCAGACTTCTTCCATGCCCATTTCGTTCATCAGCGTAAACGGCGGGCGCATGTCGAGCGAAATGCCGACGGCCAGATTCAGGTCGTCGATATCGACGATGCCAAGATCCATGATGTAGGACGCCAGGCAAAAGTAGCAGCCGAGATACTGCTCGCGGATGCGGCGCTCTTGTTCGGCGTCGACTTCGACCACCTCGCCGCGCTCCGCGACATCCCAGCGATCCTGCCCGAGCCTGATCTTTTCCTTCAGCAAGGCGGGCGAGCGGAACCACGGCATCAGGCGCGTGTGCATTTCATCCAGGCCGTGATCGGTGATCGGGTTGCCGTTAGCGAGGTTCATCGCCGTGAAATGCCCGACGCCCATGCCCAGGGTGCGCATGGCGACGGCGTCGATCTCCTTCTCGTTGCCGAGTCCGGCTTCGCGGCTGAGGATGGCGCACTGGACGAGACCCTCGAAGATCGGGTCGACGGCAAAACCATACGAACTGCGCACCAGGATCGGCGCCTTGCCGATCGCTTCATAAAATTCCATCAGCAGGTCGGTCAATGCCGGATCGGTTTCCTTGCCCGGCACCAGCTCGACGATCGGGCTGCGCTCGGCAGGAAAGAAATAGTGAGCGACCAGACAGCGAGAACGGTTTTTCTGATGGGCAAAGATATGCTCCGGCTGCATGTGCGAGGAATTGGACAGAAAGATGCAGCGGTCGTCGCAGATCGCCTCGACCTCCTTGAAAATCCGGTGCTTGATGGCCTCGTCCTCGGTCGCCGCCTCCAGCACCAGGCCGGCCCCCGCGATGCGGCTGTAATCGGTGGTATAGACCACCGATTGCTTGACGAGGGCACCCTGTGCGGCGGACATATTGCCGCTCGTCACGGCGCGATCGACCTTGCGCTCGAACTTTTCGCGGGCGCTATCGAGCGCCTCCTGGGCAATATCGACCAGCACGGTCTCGACGCCTTGCGGCGCAAGGTTTCTCGCAAAGTGCAAGGCGATGTCCGGGCCGATGCTGCCGGCGCCGATGACCGCCAGCTTCCGCAGGCTCAGGGTTTTGTATTCAAACGCCATTTTGCTGTTCTCCCTTGAATCGTTGGCAAGTCATTCGTTGCATCAACCGTCGACACAGGCGTCGCCAAACTCGCCCAGACGCACACCGACATTGAAGCCCTCGAGAATCGCGTCGTAGATCTTGCGCGGCTGCACGCAGTCGCCAATCTCGGTAGCCGCCACGCCGAGCTTCCTCAACTCTTCGGCAAACCACGGCTGCGCGCTGAAACCGGACGAGATGACGACGCTGTCGGCAGGCAGCAGCACCTGGCCGTTGTTGTGAGAGAACAAGGCGCCCTCGTCATCGACGCGCACCACGTGGTGGCCGGTGAGGACGCTGATTTGCCGCTTCTCGAACATTTCGAGCATGGCCGTGCGGTTCGTTTCCTCGACGCCGATGCCCGCGTCGCCGGTGGCGCCCATGAAATCTTCCCGGCGGGTGACGACGGTGACGGTGCAGCCAAATTCGGCAAGGTGCGCCGCCACTTCGCAGCCGACCAGCCCGCCGCCGACGATGACGACACGGCCTTTGGGACGGGCGTCGCCGCGCAGCACGGCGCAGCCGTCATGCACATTCGCGCGATCCGAACCGGGGAACAGCCTTGCCACCGGCGCGCCGCCGATAGCCACGACGACGTGGTCGAAGCCCTGTTTGGCCAAGTCGGCGGGCTTCGCCTCGGCATAGACGACATCGACGCCCAGTTTCGCCATGCGGCTGCTCTGATGGTCGACCAAGAGGCGCAGGTCGGTCTTGAACGACATGGCCGAGCCTTCGATCAGCATGCCGCCGAGTTTGCGCCTCTCGAACAGCGTGACCTTGGCGCCGCGCTCGACGAGCATCTCCGCCGCTTTCATGCCGCCCGGCCCGCCGCCGACCACGGCAACCCGGTAGCCGGGCGGCAGCGGCGTCGGCTGTACCATGCCCTCGTTGCCGAGGTGGGGATTGACCGTGCACCGGACGGCCTGAAAGCGCTTGAACGAGCGGTCCAGACAACCGTCGTTGCAGCGGATGCAGGGAACGATGTCCTCGGGCAAGCCGGCTTCGGCCTTGGCCGGGAACTGGGGGTCGGCAAAAAGCACGCGCCCCAGTCCGACGAAATCGCCCTTGCCTTCGGCCAGCACCGATTCGGCCAGATCCGGCGTATTCAGCGAGCCGCTGGCGATGACCGGGATCTTGACGGCCTTCTTGATCGCGTCGGCGGCCCAGACATTGTGCGCATTCGGCACATAGAGCGGGCTGACCTGATGGTGCATCTGATGGTGATTGCCGCCCGAGACGTGAATGACGTTGATGCCCGCCTTTTCAAGCGCCTTGGCGGTGACGATGGATTCTTCGATGGTGATGCCGTCCGGCTCGTATTCGGAGCCGCTCAGACGCACGCCGAGCGGGAAGTCGCGTCCGACCTTCTGGCGGACATCGGCGACGATCTGCATCAGGAAGCGCATGCGGTTTTCCAGCGATCCGCCATACCAGTCGCCGCGCCGGTTGGTGCGCGGCGAGAGGAAATTGGTAATCAGATAGCCATGCGCGCCATGGATTTCGACGAAGTCGAAACCGGCCATTTTTGCTCGCCAGGCGGCATCGCCAAACGCCTTGACGATTTGCTGGATCTCATCCCAGGTCAACTCATCCGGGACTTCGCCGCCGCCCTCGTGCAGTTCTTCCCAGGGGATGCGCGAAGGCGCCTTGATCGGCTTGGTGCCGAGGAATTTCTGGCGGCCGGCGTGCTCAAGCTGAATGCCGGCCTTCACGCCATACGACTGGATCGTCCGCGCCAGCCAGGACAAGCCCGGAATGTGCTCGTTGTCGGCGCAGCCGATCTGGCACATCGCCGATTTGCTGGCGTCCTTGTCGACAAAGGCGTACTCGACAATCAGGAGGCCGGGGCGACCGCGCGCCATTTCCGTGTAGTGCCGGATGTTGCGGTCAGTCACCGCGCCGTCCATCGTCGCCATGCCACTGGAGCAAGGCGAGCGGACGATGCGGTTGTGGACTTCGAGCGTGCCGATGCGTCCCGGTTTGAACAGGTTGGGGTAACGATGATTCTTGGCTTTTTCCACGATGTCTCCTTCCAAAATTCCAAGCTCAACCCGGGGCGGCGGGGCCGCCCCGGTTCAAGCCTTTTTATCTTCGATCAACGGCCCGGCTTGCGGGCGCTGGCGTCATTTCATGCCATAGACCTGGCGCGCCTGCGCGGCCGTCACCAAACCATCGGCGACATCGGCCTCGACAAGGGCGCGACTGCGTTCAAGCGGGTCGCCGTAGCCGCCGCCGCCGGTAACGAGCATGTGAACCTCGTCGCCGCGCTGGAGATGGAAAAACGACTGCGCGTCGATTTCCTGCTCTTTGCCGCCGCGATAGAGCGCGGTGCGGGACTTCGGCGCCGCTTGCCCGCCCATCAGGCCGAAGGGCCGGGTTTCCTCATTGGCGCCGCCGCCGAAATTGACCGCGTCGATGCCGTCGGCTTCGACGCGGAAGCGATACGTGGTGCCCATGCCGCCGCGCCATTTCCCCGGCCCGGCGCTATCGGTCCAATATTCATATTCGAGGACGGTATAAGGGCTGACCAACTCGTGCAGTTCAGGATCGGGCGAGCGCAGGCCGCCCGCCGTGATCACGGTGCCCATGTGATCCCATCCGTCGAAGCCGTGCGCAGCGCCGCCGCCCGACTTGGCCATGAAGTGGATGTCGCCGAAATGACGGCCCGTCGCCGGGTTCATGCCCGTCGACGCGGGCGCCAGCCAGCGTCCCCAGGCGGCATAGACGCGCTCCGGCACGGCTTGGGCCAGGGCGAGCCAGACGGTCTCGACGATGGCTTCGGCCGTCACGACGGTGCAGGCCGAGACCGGCGCCGGGCGCAGCGCATTGACGATGGAACCGGCCGGCGCGTGGACGTTCAGGGCGCGCAAGGCGCCGTCGTTATAGCGCACCTGCGAGCAGACGGTCATGAAAATCGCCTGGAAGGAGGCGGAAACCGTATTGGTCAGGGTGCTGTTCACGTACCCGGCGGCCTGCGGGTCGCTTTCCGACCAGTCGAAATAGAGCGACTCGTCGCGCACGGTCAGCGCCAGACGCAGACCGATCATCTGGTCCTTGTCGATGCCGTCGTGATCGAGGAAACGCTCGGCCCGGTAGGTGCCGTTCGGCACATCGCGCAGCGCCGCCCGCATTTGTAGATCGGAGGCGTCAAGAATGCGGTCGGCGGCGTTTTCGAGAACCATCATGCCGTACTTGGCGATCAGGGCGCGCAGACTGCGCTCGCCGATGGTGCAGGCGCCGATCTGACATTCGAGGTCGGCCTCGACGAGCCAGGGCATGCGGACATTGAGCAGAATCATGTCCCACAGCGCCTTGTTCCGCTTGCCCGCAACCATCAGCTTGGCCGGCGGAATGCGCACACATTCTTCCCAGACGCTGCGCGCCGCCGGGTTGTAGCCGACGACGCCAGCGCCGCCCACGTCGGCATGGTGTCCCTTCGATACCGTCCAGAAACACAGATTGCCTTTGTAGAACACCGGCTTCGCCACGGTCACATCGGGCGGATGGTTGTTGCCGCGATAGGGGTCGTTGAGCACGAAAACATCGCCATCGGCGATGTCGCCATCAAAAGCGTCAAAGATACTGTGCAGGGCCGACGGCAACGACCCCATCAGCACCGGGATGTAGGCGGTCTGGGCGAGCAGGCGGCGGCGATAGTCGAAGACGCCGGTCGCGAAATCGCGCGCCTCGGAAAAAATCGGCGACCGCGAGGTACGCAACATCGTCTGGCCGATCTCCTTGCTGATCGCATCCAGCCGGTTGCTGATGACCGACACCAGAATGGGGTCGACCTGGACTTCAGAAGCATGCGTGCTCATTGGGATTCTCCCGTCGCGAGTTTCCGGATCAGTTCGGACACATCGTCGCCCTTCCGGTACATCAGATAGTTGTTGCCGGCATCGCAGCACAGTTCAAAATCGCTCGGCACGAGAATGCTGGTCGTCGGCTGGATGACGATGGCCGGCCCCGGCACGACATAGCCATTGAACAGCCGCAAGCCTTCATAGACGGGCGTTTCGACCCAGTCGCCGTTTTGCCATGTCATGCGCCAGCCGGTTCTCGCCGCCGACGGATCGGTGCCGTGCCGCTCGTGGGTTTCGGCAACCGGCTTGTCGGTGACGCCGAGCGCGCTGACGCGAAGGTTGATGATTTCGATCGGGGAAGCCGGCGTACTGTAGCCGTAGAGTTCGTCGTGCCGCCGGTGAAACTCGTCGGCAAGCGCCTGGAGGGCCGCTGTCGAGAAATCGCCGTGGGCAAAGGCCGGCACTTCGACTTCATTGAACTGGCCAATGTAGCGCAGATCAGCCGAATACTGGATGACGATGCGGCTGGCGGGAACATTTTCGGTTTCCAGCGTCTTGACGGCGGTGTTGACGATGTCCCGATAGATCGCCGCGACGTCATCGAGCACGATGTGCCCGAAATCGCGGGCATAGGTGTGCACGTAGTCGTGCTTCAGATCCGAGAGCAGCATCCCGGCGGCGCAGAACACCGAGGATTCGCGCGGAATCTGGATCAGGGGAATTTCCAGCTCGCGGGCGATCGGCCCGGCGTGAACCGGGCCGGCGCCACCAGCGACGACCAGCACGAACTCGCGCGGATCGTAGCCGCGCTGGACGGAAACGACCGCGATGGCCGCCGCCATATCGGCGTTGACGACCTGATAGACCCCGTGCGCCGCATCGATGACGCTCATTCCAAGCGGCTTCGACAGGTGCTCCTCGATCGCCCGGCGCGCTTCCCCGCCGCTCAGCGTCAACTCGCCGCCGGCGAAATCGAGGTAGCCGAGCACGTAATTGGCGTCGGTGACCGTCGGCAGCGTGCCGCCGCGCCCGTAACAGGCCGGCCCCGGCAAGGCGCCGGCGCTCTTCGGGCCGACGTGCAACAGACCGCCCTCATCGACCCAGGCAATCGAGCCGCCGCCCGAACCGATGGTGTGAATGTCCAGACTCGGCGAGGCCACGCGGTGGCCGCCGATCGACCCTTCCGTCGTGACCTTGGGCTGACCGTTGCGAACGAGCGCGACGTCGAACGAGGTGCCGCCCATATCGACGGTAATCAGATTGCGGAACTTGTGCACCGCGCCATAGTGGATGCCGGCCTGCGGCGCTCCGGCAGGCCCGGAAAGCAAGGTGTTCGAGGCAAAGCGCTGCGCCACCTCCGGCGACATCACGCCGCCGTTCGACTGCATGATCAGCAACTTGCCGGCAAACCCAAGTTCCTGCAAGCGCGTCTGCAAACGCGACAAATAGCGATTGAGCACCGGGCCGACATAAGAATTGAGCGCCGTGGTGCTGTGGCGCTCATATACCCGAATCTGCGGCAAAATCTCGGTCGACAGCGAAATATAGACGCCGGGAAGCTCCTCCTCGAGAATCTCCTTGGTGCGCCGCTCGTGCGAGTCATTGAGGAACGACCACAGATACGACACCGCAACCGCCTCGACGCCGGCCTCGCGGAACAGCGCCGCCGCCTTGCGCACGTCGTCCTCGCAAAGGGGCGTCGCCACCGTGCCGTTGGCCATGACGCGCTCATTCACCACGGCGATGAGGCGACGCGGCACCAGTTGCGGCGGCGGCGCATAAATGCTGAACTGCTGCTCCTTCAGACCGCGCCGCATGTTGAGCACATCGCGGAAACCCGCCGTCGTGACGAAGCCGGTCACGGCCCCTTCGCCGGTCAGAACCGCATTGGTCGTGATCGTCGTCCCGTGGACGATGGTCTCGACCTGTTGCAGCCACCCCTCCAGCGACAAACCCGCGCTGTCCGCCGCCTTGCTCAAGCCATTGAAAAACCCGATCGTCGGATCCAGAGGCGTCGTCGAAGTCTTGTAGACCTTCGCATTGCCTTGATCGTCCTTGACCAGAAAGTCGGTGAATGTCCCGCCGACATCAACACCTACCCGTATGCCCATATGCACTCCCAGATTGTGATGGCAAACTTGTTGACAGGTTCCTGGGTAGCATGGCGTCTCCTCCCCAGTTTAAATATTTTATTTGGCAACAATATAGGTATGTTGATTTAAGACTGACTTGACGTAGGTCAACTTCCACGTACTTTCTTATATGCCGTATCCCCGACGGTCACACAGAGGGGGTTCCACCACGGGGAGCGGACGCGGCGGCGGCGACCGATGGCAAGACCCGTCGGCGCGATTACAGCAAACCGCGCAGTAGTTGCACGCTGACCGTTTCGCCCGCTGCGACGTCGCCACGCTCGGCTTCGAGGACGATGAAGCAATCGGCGGCAGCCATCGAACTCAGAATGCCGGAGCCTTGTTGTCCGCTGGGACGGACGCGCCAGGCGTCGCCGTCGCGGAACAGAATGCCGCGCTGGAACTCGGTGCGGCCCCGCGATTTTTTCATCGGCGCGGCGCAACGCACGGCGAAGCTGGGCAACTCGGCAATCGGCGCGACACCCATCAGTTTCAGCAATGCGGGGCGCACCAGTTGGCAAAAGGTCACCATCACCGCCACCGGGTTGCCGGGCAGACCGAACAGCCAGGCGCCGCGCCCGCCATGCCCGATGCGCCCGAAGGCCATTGGGCGTCCCGGTCGCATCGAAATTTTCCAGAACGCCACCTCGCCCAGTTCGGCCATCAGACGCCGGGTGAAATCCGCTTCGCCGACCGAAACGCCACCGCTGCTGATGATGGCGTCGGCGTCTTCGGCAGCGGCGCGGAAGCTTTGTTCCAGCAGGACCGGATCGTCGCCGACGGCGCCCATGTCGATCACCTCGCAGCCGAGCCGGGTCAGCAGCCCCCACAGCATGGCGCTGTTGCTGTCATAAATTGCGCCCGGCGTCAGGGGGGCGCCAGGAGCGCGGAGTTCATCGCCGGTCGACAGCAGAGCGATGCGCAGACGGCGGCGCACGTTGATTTCGCTGATGCCGAGCGAGGCGATGACGCCCAGTTCGGCCGGCCCCAGGCGCTTGCCGGCGGCCAGCGCGGCGCTGCCGGCGGGCGTGTCCTCGCCACGGCGGCGCACGTTCTGCCCCTGGCGCTGTCCCGGCGGGACGATCACCGTTTGCTCTTCGCGCCGGACGATTTCCTGAACCACGACGCAGTCGGCCCCGGCAGGCAGCGGCGCGCCGGTCATGATGCGGACGGCTTCGCCCGGCCCGATCGCATCGGCAAACAGGCTGCCAGCCAGAGCCGTGCCGATGCTGCGCAAGCGGCTTTCCGCCGTGGCCGACAGGTCGGCGCTGCGCACCGCCCAGCCGTCCATGGCCGAATTGTCGTGTCCCGGCACGTCGATGGGTGATATCACATCCGAGGCCAGCACGCGATCGAGCGCCGCGCGCAGAGGCAGCCGCTCGCTGCCGGCGGACGGAGCGAGCGCCGCCAGCAGGATGGCGCGCGCCCGGTCGAACGGCAGGGCTTCTGGGTCGTAGTCGTCAAGCTTGGAAAAGTTCAAGGGGGCCATAGAGAGAGAAGATCTGAGGTCAAAGTTTGCCACTGACTTACTCTGGCGAGGATTTGCGCGGGCGCCGGCCAAACAGGGTGATATGCCTGATTTCGGCCGTGGTGTGGGAGAAAAACACCGAGCCGACCAGAATTATCCAGAACAAGGCCAGACGGGCATCGGTATCGAAAATCATCCAGGCGATCAGCAGCAATTTGAGCACGACGGAAAAGCCCGCAAGTTCGCGGGGGTGGGACGGTCTTCTGACAATATCCAGCGCGAACATCGCCAGCCCGGTCAGCGCCACCCAGCTTGCCGCCTGCACGCCGCTGATCGAGCCGCCCAGCCATTGCGCGCCGAGCAGCACGACGGCGACGATGTGCGCGGCGCGCAGGATGACGTGCAGCCCGCGCCCGCGTCCGAAGGGTTTGCTTGGGGGCTTCGTCTCGTTCATGCCGTCATCCGCCCGATTTGGCCAAAAACTGCGCCCAGGAACCGTCCCCCTGTCCGTCGAGCGGCTGGTAACCAGGCAAGGCCGTCAGGCGCTGACAGAAAGTGGGTCCGCGCAGGCGGCGCAGCAAATTCGCGCCGGCGCCGTCCTGCAGGGTCGGGCGGCAGAGCGCAAAACCGTAACGCTCCCAGAGCAGGGGCAGAAAATCCAGATCGTAGCGCCGCGCCGCCGCCAAAATGCCGAAACCGGCGTCGGCGGCGCCACTGGCTACCGTGGCGGCAACCGCGTCGTGCGTGAATTCCTCGTGGGCGTAGCCATCGATGCGCTCGGCTTCGATGCGGTTGGCGGCGAGCAACTGGTCGATCAGGCGCCGCGTGGCTGAACCGCGCTGGCGATTGACGAGACGCGCGCCGCGTTCGGCGACATCGGCAAAGCCGTGCAAACCGAGCGGATTGCCGCTCGCCACCAGCAGCCCCATCTGCCGCAGCATCACCGGCAGACAAAGATGCAGGCGCGGGTCGAGCCATTGCCCCAGCCAGGCGGCCAACTGCGCCGATGACCAGTGTTCGGGCACATGAAAGCCGGCCACATCGCACTCGCCACGGCCGAGCGCGGCAAGCGCGTTTTCGCTGCCGTGCCAGGTGATATCGACCGGCACCCGGCGGCCGTGCTCGGCCCAATCGGCGAGCGCCAGATCATGGCTGGCGTAAAGGCGCAGGCGACGGAAATCATCGGCGCTCGCGCCCGCCTGCAGCGCTGTCAGCACGTCGCGCATCCGCTCTTCCCAATGGGCGTGCGCTTCGCCCAGCGCCTGCCGCGCCGCCGCATCCATGCCGACCAGCGACTCGCCGAACTCCGTCAGATGCGTCCCTCGCCCGCGCGCCATGACCACCAGTTTGACGCCGAGCCGCCGCTCGCAAGTGCGCAGCAAACCCCAGGCGGCGCGGTAAGACATGCCGGCGCTGGCTGCCGCCGTCGCCAGAACGCGGGTATCGAGCAATGCCGACAAAAGCGCCAGCAGGCGGCGGGTATCGAGGTCGCTCAAATCGATCCCGAAGTCCCAGTTCCAGCGCAGGCGGGGCATGCTTGTTGCAGTCTTCAGCATATTCTTCCCCCTTGCGCATTACTTTAACATTAAAAAAATACACTTTAAACAATCTGGGAAAGTTCCATGCAACTGCTCGATCGGCTGTGCCGCGCCATTCTGCTGCTTGCCCTGGGCTTGTTTGCCGGGGCGGGGGAAGCGGCGGGGGAGCGTTTCATCACCGTTGCCTCGACGACCTCGACGGAACAGTCGGGATTGTTCGAGTCCCTGTTGCCAAAATTTGCACGAGCCAGCGGCATCCAGTTCCGCGTCGTCGCCCTCGGCACCGGGCAGGCGCTCGATGTGGCGCGGCGCGGCGATGCCGACGTGGTCTTCGTGCACGATCAGGCGGCGGAAGAGAAATTTGTCGCGGAAGGCAACGGGCTGCGGCGGCAGCGGGTCATGTACAACGATTTCATTCTGGTCGGGCCGCAAGACGATCCGGCCAGAACCGCGGGTCAGGATATTGCCGAAGGCTTGCGCCGAATCGCGGCGGCCCGCGCGCCGTTTGTTTCGCGCGGCGACAGGAGCGGCACCCACGCCGCCGAATTGCGTTATTGGCAGGCAGCGGGCATCGCTCTCGACGCCATGCGCGGGGCGTGGTACCGCGATACCGGCTCCGGCATGGGGCCGGCGCTCAACACCGCCGCTTCGATGGATGCCTACCTGCTCGCCGACCGCGGCACCTGGCTCAATTTCAGGAACCGGGGCAATTTGACCATTCTCGTCGCCGGCGACAGCCGCCTGTTCAACCAGTACGGCGTCATCCTGGTCAATCCGGCGCGGCATCCGCGGGTCAAGCAGGCGGACGGACAGCGCTTCATCGACTGGCTGGTCTCCGCCGAAGGGCAGCAGGCCATCGCCGACTACCGGATCGGCGGCGAACCGCTGTTTTTCCCCAACGCCGAAAAATAATCCAGCGACCATGCAAGAACTTGCTGCCAGCATCACCCTCGCCGCTCACCTGATCACTGCGGGCGATGCGCGGCTGGCGCAGATCGTCTCCTTGAGCCTTGGCGTCAGCCTGAGCGCCACGCTGTTTGCCTGTGTGTTCGGCATGCCGCTGGGCGCCTGGCTGGCGGTGGGGCGTTTTCCGGGGCGGCATACGCTCATCGTTGCCTTCAATGCGCTGATGGGCCTGCCCTCGGTCGTCGCCGGTCTGTTGCTCTACCTGCTGCTCTCTCGCGCCGGGCCGCTCGGCGACCTCGGCCTGCTGTTCACGCCGACGGCCATCGTCATTGCCCAGACCTTCCTGATCGCGCCGCTCATCGTCGCCCTGACCCGCCAGTTGATCGAGGACGAATGGCAGGAATACCGCGAACATCTGCGCAGTCTCGGCGCCCGCCGGGCGCGCGTGGTCGCCACGCTGCTCTGGGACGGACGCTTTTCCCTCAGCACCGTTGGACTGGCCGGCTTCGGCCGCGCCATTGCCGAGGTCGGCGCGGTGATGATCGTCGGCGGCAATATCGACGGCGTCACCCGTGTCATGACGACGACCATCGCGCTCGAAACCAGCAAGGGCGATTTGCCGTTGGCGCTGGCGCTGAGCCTGATTCTCATGGCCCTCGTCATGGGCATCAATCTGTTCGCCGCGCTGCTGCGCGCCTGGGCCGAGCGCCGCTGGGGATGAGCATGGCGGACTGGCTGCGTCTCGATGCGCTGGGTTTGTGTGAAAACGGGGTGCGTATCCTCCATCCCGCCAGTCTTGTGCTGACGGCTGACCGGACGGCGATTCTCGGCCCCAATGGCGCCGGCAAGAGCACCCTGCTGCGCCTGATGCACGGCCTGCTGCGTCCGAGCGAGGGCCGCCTGGTCTGGCCAGCGCCGCTCTCGCAGGGCATGGTCTTCCAGCGTCCGGCGATGCTGCGCGCCACGGTTTTGGCAAACGTCGAATACGGCCTCAAAATTCGCGGCATCAAGTCAGGCGAGCGGCGGCAGCGCGCCTGTGCCGCGCTTGCCAGGGTCGGCCTCGGCGACTGCGCCAAACGTCCGGCGCGGCGACTATCCGGCGGGGAACAACAGCGCGTCGCCCTGGCCCGTGTTTGGGCGCTGGAACCGCAAGCCCTTTTTCTCGATGAGCCGACGGCCAGCCTGGACCCGGCCAGCAGCCGCGAAGTCGAACGCATCATCGGTGAAATCGCCGACGCCGGCACGCGCATCGTCATGAGCAGCCACAATCTCGGCCAGGTACGCCGCCTCGCTGAAGAAGTCATTTTCATCGATCACGGCAATGTGCTGGAACAAACGCCTGCCGCCGAATTTTTCAAGCAGCCGCGCAGCGAAGCCGCGCGCCGCTTTCTCCGCGACGAAGCAGCGTAATTCCATTTCCACTTCAAGCGGTAAATTATTGAGGTGGCCCGTCATTCCGCGCGTAGTCGCGGAATGACGATAGGCACTATCGTTGTTGTCTTGAAGTAAAAACCGAATAATTCCATTTCCACTTCAAAACGATAAGAAAACGCCTCAGAAAATCGTCATTCCCGCGAAAGCGGGAATCCAGGGGTGTCGCTCCTTGCACCGCCGAATGGATTTCCGCCTGCGCGGGAATGACGAAGGGCACGGTTATCGCATTGAAATAGAAACGAAATAAACGGGCCACCAGTCAAAATGAAGGCCGCCGGGCTGAATCGATCAGCCCGGCCTTCCAAGCGAAGCCGGCCCTCTGGTTTTCAGAGTTTGCCCAGGCCAGCCAGGATTTTTTCGGGGGTGATGGGCAGCGTGGCGAAGCGTACGCCGATGGCATCAAAGATGGCGTTGGCGATGGCGGGGGCCGGGGTGATCACACAGCATTCGCCCAGGCTCTTGGCGCCGAAGGGGCCGGTCGGTTCGTCCGATTCGATGAAGATGCTGTCGATCTGGCGGGGCATTTCCATCGCCGTCGGCAGTTTGTAGTCCAGGAAGTCGGGCGTCAGGCAGGAGCCGGTTTCCGGGTCGAACTTGATGTCTTCCATCAGCGCGTAGCCCATGCCCTGCTGGAAGGCGCCTTCGACCTGGCCTTGCGCCGCCTTCGGGTTGATGACCCGGCCAATGTCGTGAGCATAAACGGTGCGCAGCACCTCGACTTCGCCCGTCTCGGTATCGACTTCGACTTCGACGAATTGGGCGGCGCACGGCGTCGGGTTCGATTTCGGCGACAGGCTGGCCAGCCCGATGATGGTGCCCTTTTCTTCCATGGTGGTGGGTTTGGGGCCTTCGGCGGTCATCTGGACGAAGGGCGATTCGGCGCGCCGGGCGACCTCGGCGACGCTGACCGATTTGCCGGGGACGCCCTTGACGCTGACCTGGCCGCCGCTGACCTCGAGATCCTCCGGGCTGACTTCCATGATGATCGCCGCCACTTCCAGCAGGCGCTTCTTGGCGGCGGCGGCGGCGGCCTTGACGGCGTTGCCGGAGGAATAGGTGACGCGGCTGGCGTGGGTCGGCGCGTCGAAGGGCAGGTTGTCGGTGTCGGCCTGGCTGCTCATGCGCACCGCGCCCGCCGGCAGGCCGAGTTCCTCGGCGGCGATCTGGCACAGGGTGGCGATCTGCCCGGAGCCGATGTCCATCGAGGCCGTGGCCAGATCGGCCGTGCCGTCCCGGTTGATTTTGACGATGGCGCCGGAGTGCTCGTAAATGTCGGGGAAGCCCATGCAGCCGCTGACCCAGACGGGATGGACGGACAGGCCGACGCCCCGTTTCCTGGCGCCGTCGCTTTTCGGCCGCGCGCGCGCCGCGTCCCAGCCGAATTTCTCGGCCCCCTGTTTCAGGCAGTCCTCCAGCCCGTAGGTCGCCAGGGTGAAGGCGGGATTGAAGGGGTGGGGCTCTCCTTGCTGGCGCGCGTTCTTCAGGCGCATTTCGATCGGGTCGAGACCCAGTTTGGCGCAGATTTCATCGATTTGCGATTCGACCGCGAAACTGCCCTGGGGCGCTCCGTAGCCCCGGTAGCCGCCGCCGATCATGTTGTTGGTATAGACGGTGTAGCCTTCCCATTTCTGGTGCGGCGCGTGGTAATTGAAAAAGACGCCGAAGGCGCCGTGCACCATGATGACCTCGGAACCGTGCGTGGCGTGGGCGCCGCAGTCGAGGATGCTTTTGGCGTAGCGGGCGGTGAAGGTGCCGTCCTTCTTGACGCCGGTTTTCAGATACAGCTTGATGGGATTGCGCGTGGTGGTGATGAAGTCTTCCTGGCGGGTCTGCTCGATGCGCACGGGCCTTCCCGTCTTTCTGGAAAGCAGCGCCGCGACGGGTTCCATCGCCGTCAGTTCCAGCTTGCCGCCGAAGCCGCCGCCGATGTAGGGAGCTTTCACGACCTTCACCTTGCTTTCGGGAATGCCCAGGGCGAAGGCCAGCTTCTCCCTGGTTCCGAAGATGTGCTGGGTCGTCACATGAATGGTGACGTTGTCCTGGCGATCCATGTCGGCGACGCAGACCCTGGGTTCCATGTAGCAGGTATGGGCGCGCTGGGTCTGGTACCCCCCCTCGAAGACGTAATCGGCGTCGGCGAAGCCCTTCTCGATATCGCCGAAGGCAAAGGACGGGTTCTTGGCGATGTTGTTCGGCGCCTCGGCATGCAGCCGGGGCGCGCCGTCCTGCATGGCAAGCTCCGGGTCGAATACCGCCGGCAGGGTTTCGTATTCGACAGCGATCAGGTCGAGCGCCGCTTCGGCGATCTCGGCCGAGGTCGCCGCCACCGCCGCCACCGGCTGGCCGACGTAGCGGACGATGTCGCCGCTCATGACAGCGAAGTCGAGAACCATGCTCGGCGCCTCGACCGGAACGAAATAGACCGGGCAGAACTTGATCTGCGGCACGTCCCCGGGCAGCAGCACGGCCTTGACGCCGGGCAGCTTCTCGGCCCTCGAGGCGTCGATGGAGAGGATCCGCGCATGGGCGTAGGGGCTGCGCAGCATCTTCCCGTGCAGCATTCCCGGCAGCCTCACATTGACGGGATAGCCCTTGCCGCCGGTAACCTTGTCATACGCATCGGGCCGCTCGACGCTCTGCCCGACGACATGCAAATTCTTCATGGTGTCGTTCCTTCAAGAACTTTTGGAATCACGAAGCCCGCTCAGCTCCCGGAGGCCATCTTCACGGCTTCGACGATCTTGGCGTAGCCGGTGCAGCGGCACAGGTTGCCGGAAATGCCCCGGCGGATCTGTTCCTCGTCGGGATGCGGGCATTCGTCCAGCAACTCCTTGGCGGACATGATCATGCCGCAGGTGCAGTAGCCGCATTGCACCGCGCCGGCCTCGATGAAGGACGATTGCAGGGGGTGCAGTTCGCCGCCGCTGGAAATGCCTTCCACCGTGGTGACCCTGGCGCCGTCGTAAGACAGGGCGTAGCACATGCAGGAATAGACGGCCTTGCCTTCCACATGCACGGTGCAGCAGCCGCAGCCGCCGCTGTCGCAACTGCGCTTCGGGCCGTTCAGCCCGATCTGGTCGCGCAGAACCCTGAGCAGCGTGGCGTCTTTCTCGACCGCGAGTTCGTGCCGCTCGCCGTTGACTTCCAATAACATCATTTGCTTCATGCTTCGACCCTCATCCTTTCTCAAGCCAGACGAGCCACGGCGCGCTCCAGGGCGCGACGGGCCATCACCTTTGCCACCGCCCGCCGGTATTCGGCCGACGCCCGATGATCCGCCAGGGGATCGATATCGCCGCCCACCGCCGCGCCCGCCGCCAGCAGCGCGCCCGGCTCCAGCCTGGAGCCGACGAGAATGGCCTCGGCGGCCGGGGAACGGACGACCGTATCGGCCACGCCGCCGCCCAGGGCGACGCGGGCGCTGGTGCAGACGCCCCCGGCATCGATCGTGAGCTGCGCCGCGACATTGACGATGGCCAGGACGTTGGCATGGGCCTCGAACTTGATGAAGGCCCCGGCGGAATTGCCCGCCGCGCGGGGAATGCTCAGGCTGGTGATGAATTCCCCCGGTTCCAGGGAATTGGCGAACAGGCCGGCGAACAGTTCCGGCAGCGGGATGCGCCGCTCGCCGTCGGCGCCGCGAATCGAGAGTTCGGCGTCCAGCGCCACGAGAGCGGTCGGCACGTCGAAGAACGGGCAGGACGCCGCCACGCAGCCGCCGAGGGTGGCGGTGTTCCTGACCTGCGCCGGCGGGCAATCCAGCGCGTCGTGCAAGCCGCCCAGCCAGGCTTCGTGCCGCGCCGCGACGACGCCGCGCAGGGCGGACAGGGTCGCGGTGGCGCCCGCCTCGATGCCGAGATCATCGACGCTGATGGTGTCGAGGCCGATCCGGCGGATGTCCACCAGCGCCTCGACGCCGCCCAGCAAGCCGCGCACTTCCAGCCCGCGCAGGAAGGTGCCGCCGGCCAGCAGCAGGGCGTCCTCCTCCCCGGCCAGCAGACCCAGGGCGTCCTCGACGCTCCTAGGCCGGTGAAAGTCTTTCAGATTGTGCAATGCCATGACTGCTCCCGTTCAATTGCAGGGGGTTGAACTCCGCTCGATCCGCTCAATCGCCGCCCCGCATGTTCTGCACCTGGAACAGCGCCGGCGGATTCAGCTTGGCGTCGATCAGCACCTTGAACTGCCCGGTGGTGCAGTGCATGGCCTGCATGTCCACTTGCGAGAAGGAGGCGTCGAGCGCGACATCGCTGCCCTTGTTGACCGGCAGGTCGTGATCGGGATGGGACTTGGCGACGGTGAAGTCCTTCCACAGCGCGCCCTTGCGGTCGTAAATGGCGGCCCGGCCCGCGTTCATGCTCTGCGCATCGAGATACATCACCCGCTTGCCCACCGGATGGTTCGGATTGACCGGCACGGCCTCGACGATATACGCCTTGCGCAACTGGTAGGTGACATTCGGCATGCAGTTGCCCCGGCCGTGGAAATCGACGAACTTGAAGCCGTCGCCTTCCTTGTATTCGTCGGTCAGATGCTGCTGCTCGTCGCGGTTGAAGTAGGGCACCAGGATGTTCCTGACGCCCTTGTAGGTCCATTTCATGTCCGAGACGCGGCCGTTGTAGCCTTCAAAGTCCTCGATCATCATGTCCGAGCCGAGGAAGGCGTCGGTGGTCTGCCCCGTCGCCAGGCGGCGCACCCGACGCTGGAAGCCGAGGTAAAGATAGGCGTCGTCCAGTTTCTGGTCGTCGTCGAAACGCTGGATCAGCAATTGCGTGTTCTTCAGTTCGACCGGCTCATAGACCTTGGCGTAGGTGCCGCGGAAAATTTTCGACGGATTGGGCGTGATTTCGGGAATCGGCGCCTGTTCGACACGGTGCATCAGGTTCAGGAAATGGAACTCGAACTTGATGGTGCGCTCGATCTGGCCGGTGGACACATTGCGATAGCGCCAGTAGAACGGGTAGATGGCGCCGGAGTCGCCGTAGTTCGCCCCGTACTTGAAATTCCAGGCCAGTTTCTCGCCGGCGCGCGGGTCGTTCAGATCGGGTTCTTCGGGAAAGGGCCGGCCCGCCACGTAGCCTTCGATATCGCCGTTCTTCGGCCCCAGCTTGACCTTGTTGAGATTCTTCCGGGTCGCCTCGATGTAGGCCCTGGGCTGCGGGAAATTGGTGCTGGCGGCCACCTTGATGTCCACCCAGCCGTCCTTGACCATCTCGTACAGGGCCGGGTCGAGGGCGTCCTTGAACTGCTCGGCGTTGCCCTTGTTGATGGTGACGCCGGGATTCAGCCCGGCAAGCGTCGGAAAGCCCTTCTTGTAGGGATAAAAGCTGTTGTCGACATCCGCGTCGGTGGCGGCGAGGGATGCGCCGGCCGACAGCAGCGAAACGGCGAAAGCCATGCTCTTGAATTTCATGTTGCGTCTCCAGCGGGATCAGAATTTGTAACGGAGATAGAAATAGACCTCGTTTTCCTTCCAGGCCGAGCCGATCGGCCCGGCGCGGAAGCGGGCCAGCGGCTCCAGGCCGGAAAGGCCGAGCGGGCCGCTATTGGGGCCGGCCTGCCCGTCATAGCCGGTATAGGGGAAATAAGGATTGCAGTCGGCGCAGTTGTTCCAGTTCCAGCGCTCGGAAGCGCCGTCGCTCTTGCCCTTGACATTGCCCCCGAAGGTCAGCTTCAGGTCGTTGGTCAGGCTCCATTCGACCTGGGGCGAAACCGCCCAGGCGCGCGCCTTGAAATCGCGCGCCACGACCAGTTGCGGGCTGACCCGGTCATTCATCAGCATGGCCTTGACGAGCACGGTGCCGATGAAATTGTCCTTCCAGTCCGGCATGCCGTACTTGCCCAGCGGGCCTTTGTATTCCTCGTGATCGAAGATGTGCTGGTAGAACAGCTGGGCCGAGATCAGGGTGGTGCGGGTTTCGCTGATGAAGGGGATGAAGGTCGGGCGATCGACGCCGATCACCGAACGCCATACCTTGTTCGACGAAAAGAGCTTGGGACGCGCCGTATTGACGAATTCCTCGCCCCGGGTCAATGAGCCTTCGAGGCGGAAGGCGGCGCCCAGGGTTTCGGACTGGAAGTCCATCGAGCCGCCGACCAGATTGACCCTGGGGAAATACATGTCGAAGGCGATCAGGTGCGAGGAGGGCTGAACCTGGCCGGTGAAGGGGTTCTGCGCCCTGTTGAAGGCATGCAGGCTGGGCAGTTGCGAGCGATAGGTCAGCGCGTTCAGGGAGAAGTTCAGGCCGCCCTGGGTCACCCCCTCGAACTTGACGCCCAACTGGGTGTTGGCGAGGCTCCATTCCGGCAGATGCACGTTGCGGATACCGATCTGGCCAGGGCCGAAGTTGGTGGCCAGCCACATGTCGGTCGGCAGGCTGCCGGCCGGCGCGCCCATGCCCAATTCCGCCAGCGCGGCGGCGCCGCTGCCCAGGTGGGCGAAGTTGGCCACCGTGCCACCGTTGTCCCACAGGCTGGCCATGCCCCGGAAGAAGCAACCGGCGTCGAGCATCACGTTCGGCGAACCGCACTGCCCCAGGTTGCTGGGCCGGAACTTGTCGAAATTCCAGACGAAGGAGAGGTTGCGGTCCTGCATCAGGTCGGAGCCGCCCAGGCGGAATTCGCTCTGGACGATCCACATGGGGATGCGGATGTCCTGCAACTCGTCATAGATGTTGTTGCGGGAATAATCGACGGGATTGATGACATCGAGCACGCGGAACAGGTCGGTGCGGCCCCAGACCACCTGCTGCTTGCCCACCTTCAGGAACAGGCTGGCGTCGTCGGAGAGGCTGAAGGTCTTCTTGACATAGGCTTCGCGGATGAAATCGAGCCGGTTGTTGAATTCGGGCGCTTCGAGTTCGGAGAGCTTCTTGTCGCCATAGCCGCCGAAATCGCGGCAGCCGCGCTTGTCGGTATCGCAGGGGCGCACCGGCACGGCCAGCGCGATGCCGCTGTCCGGGCCGTGCCAGCGATCGCCCAGGATGCGCAGGCCGACGCCTGAATCGGGGCCGAATTGATTGCCATTGACGAAGGCGGTGGTAGCCGACCCCGGCGCCGGCAGGGGGAGCGGCGATCCGGCGATAACATTTCCGGCATAGATGGCGTTCAACAAATCATTGGCGCCGGGATTGCCGAAAGCCGCGGTAGCCTGGTTCCAGGGGCCGCCGTCCGCGCCGAGGCCGCCGCCCCAGGGCACCGTGGTGACGGCGCCGGCCGACCGGGAAACGGTGTTCTGAAACTGCACGTCCTGCGCGCTCTTGCTGCCGGCGCTCTTGCCGAACTCGTCCTTGTTCAGCCGATAGACGCCGTCGAAGGTGCCCCGGAAGACGCCGTGAAAGGCCCAGTCATTGGCCAGCTTCTTGTCGGCCTCGACTTGCAGGGTGTTGCGGAACTTGGACAGGCCCACCTCGTGGCCCGTCTTGTCCTTGCCCCGGTAATGGGTGCCGTTCTCGTAAATGACATCGACCCGCCAGGGATCGTCGCCCTCGCCGAGGGCGGGCAGATTGTCACTGGCGCAGGCGACGCCGCCGCCCATCGCCGCCAGGGCGGCGGCGGCCAGCGTCTTGTGCCGCCACTTCCGCTTCGTTTCGTGCTGTTGCATGCAAACCCTCCTTTTAAGTGGAATAACGAGGCACCGCTGAATCTCCCTTATGGATCTTGGCTTTTTTGTCTTTTTTGACGCCGCCGGCCGGCGTTTCGTCTTCTTCGAGCACGCCGTCGGCGTCGTAATGGGTGGCCATGACGAAGTGCGGCTTGAAGACCACGCACCACGCCGGAACGATCAGCATCGCAGCGATGGCATTGACGATCAGCATGAAACTGAGCAGGACCGCCGCGTCGGACTGGAAACGCAGATCGGACATGAAAATCCACATGACCACCCCGGCGATCAGCGTCGCCGCCGTGAAGGACACCGCGTAGCCGGTGGTCGCCACGGCGTTGATGACCGATTTGTGGATGCTGCGGGTGGCGGCCATTTCCTCGCGGATGCGATCCATGAAATAGACGGCGTAGTCGATCCCGACCCCGACGCCGACGGCGATGACCGGCACGGTATTCACATTGATGCCGATGTGGGCGGCCCCCATGTAGGCATACGTCATCACGGTGGAAAACAGCATGGGCAGCACCATCAGCCAGCCGGCGTGCAGCGAGCTGTAATAGACCGTGACCAGCACGAAGGCGAGGAGCATCACCGCCGGGATGATCTTCATGTGGTCGCTGTGCAGGGCCTGGTTGGCCGCCGCCGTGACGCCGATGATGCCGCCGCCCAGTTCGATGTGCAGCCCCGGAACGCTCGCCTCGAGCTGGCGGATTCCCTCCTCGGCCAGGGCCACCGCCCGGTTGACCGTCTCCGCTTGGTGATCCTTGTAGTAGAACACCATGTCCGCCTGGTTCTCGTCGGTATTGACGAATTCCTTCAGGGCGCCGGGAATCGGACTGCTGGCCATGTAGGTGAACATCAGGCCGGCGATTTCGTCGGCGTTGTCGGGAATCTGCATCCAGCGCGGATCGTCGTTGTGGGTCAGGCGGTTGACCACGCGGACGACGCCGGGCATGGCCTTGGCGCCGCCCAGGGCCGGATCGGCCAGCATGTGGGCCTGGAAACGCTCGATGGCGGCCATGACTTCCGGCTTCTTGATGCCGCCCTTGTCGTCGGTGCGGGCGATCACATGCAATTCCTCGGAACCGGGAAAGAGGCTGTTGATCGCCTTGGTGGACAGGTTGTAGTCGTGATTCCGGTGCAGCAGCGGGCTGCCCGGCTCGGATTCGCCCAGTTGCACATGGGCGATGAACCAGGAGCCGCCGATGGCGCCGATCATGGCCAGGAGCAGGATGGTGCGGGCGCCGCTGGTGGTGCCGCCGGTCTTGGCCATCGCCTGGCCGAGAAAATTGCGCACGCCCTCGTTGTTGTTTTCCATGCGCCTGGGTTGCGGCAGCACGGTGAGCGCCAGCGGCACCATGAAATGCACGGTGAAGATCACCGAAAAGCCCCAGAAACCGGCGGCAATGCCCAGCTTGGTGTTGAAGGGCGCGGCCCCCAAGACCAGCGCGGCAATGCCCACGGCATCGACGATGATGGCCAGCGACCCCGGCCGGAACAGGGCGTCGAGCGCATTGCGCGCCGCCTTTCTGCCATTGTGGACCTTGGCCAGTTCCTCGTAGTAGCGGGCCACCAGTTGCACCCCGTGCGAGGTGGCGCGGGCGGCGATCAGGAAGGGAATCGGCAGGCTCAGGGGTTCCAGGTTGATGCCGGCCAGCGCCATGAAGCCCAGGCCCCAGATCGAGGACAGGGCGATGCCGGCGAGCGGCAGCGCAATGCCGTAGAAGCGCCGGAAATAGAGCACCAGCAGCGCCGCCAGCAGCAGCAGGGTATAGGCCAGGATGGCGACGATCTGGTCGAGATAGGTATATACCCAGCCGGTCAGCACCGGGTTGCCGGTCACATGGATGCGGTGGCCGGGGCGGGCGATGCTTTCCCGCACTTTCTGCAACTCGGCGAAGGTCCTGGCGTAGTCGATGCCTTGTTCATTCAACTGGGCCTTGATCAGCGCCGCCTTGAAATCGGGCGAGACGAGCAGGCCGAAGATGGCCGGGTTGGCGATGACATCCTTCTTCATCTGCTCCAGCTCGGCGACGCTGCGCTTGCCCCTGGCCGGATCGTAGTATGACTCCGACATCAGGTTGCCTTCCGGCGACAGGTAGATTTTCCGGGCCGTGCGATGGGTCAGGGAACTGACCAGGTTGTGATTGACCCCGGGCAGGCTGTCGATGCCCTGCGTCGCCTCGTTGATGAGGGCCAGGGTTTCATCGTTGAAGATGCTGCCCTTTTCCACCTCGATGGCCAGCACGATCATGTTGGCGCCGCCGAAATTTTCCTTGATCTGGTTGTAGACCTTGATGTACGGGTGGTTTTGCGGCAGCAGGTCGGAAAAGTCGGAATAGATGCGCAGGCGCGGCAAGGCCAGGCTGAACAGCAGGGTGGCGCCGAGGATCAGCGAGAGGACGATCTTGGGATTGGCGAACAGCCATTCCTCGCCGCGATGGAGCGCGTGGGTGATGCGATGGCGCAGAGCGGCCAATGTTCTGGTCAAAGCCATCTCCTCAATTCACATGGCTGCCGACGACCCGCAGCAAGCCGCCCGGCCCGCCGATGGCGACGGCCTCTTCGCCGGGCAGGGAAGCGCCGGCGCCGAGGAACACCGGCACGGCGTCGGGATAGGGCATGGCGCGGAAGGCGTCGCCCTCCAGGCGCGCCACGACGCCGCCGGAACCGACGCCGTAGGGCTTGCCGTCATGCGCGAACAGCCGGTACAGGGAAGCGTTGGCGAGGTTGTCCGCCTTCGCCCATGTCCTGCCGCCGTCTTCTGTCTTGAGAATCTGGCCGGCGATGCCGCTGACGTAGCCGGCGCGGCGATCCATGAACAGCATGGCGTAGGGATAGAAGTCGTTGGGAATGCTGGCGCCCTTCTGCCAAGTCAGGCCGCCGTCCGTGGTCGTGACCAGCATGCCGAACTCGCCGACGGCAATGCCGAATTCTTCATCGACGAATTGCAGCGCGGTGATCTGGGCGTCCTCGCCGAAATCGGTCACCCGCCAACTGCCGCCCTGATCGTCGCTCATGGCGATCCTGGCCCCCGAACCGGCGACCCACCAGCGGTTCTTGCCGTCGCAGGCGACGGCCAGCGGGATGTGGGGATTCGCCAGCGCAACCGCCTTCCAGACGGCGCCCGCCGCATCCCCGTGCCATACCTTGTGATTGAAGTCGATGCCGACGAAGCTGCCGTCGGGGCAGGTTTCCAGGCCGATCAGGGAAGCGCCGCCCAGCGTCTGCCGCGTCCAGTTCCTGCCCTGATCCGTCGACACCAGGAGCGCGCCGCCCTGGGTTCCCGCCGCCATCACCCGGCCATTGGCGGCGATGGCCTGGAAAATGTCATAGCGTTGCAGGCTCTTGCCGCGCTCCGCATGAATCGCGTCGAGATCCGCCGCCTGCTGGCAGGCGGCCAGCGCCAGCGCCATCACGCCAAGCGCAAAAATTTTCCGCAAGCGGCCGCCGATTCGTGAAATCATCAAAACGCGCTTTCGCCGCCATGATAAATGCTGATGGGAACGCCGGACAGGGCTTCGCCGCCGTCGCGGCCGACCCGGTAGGTTTCCTGGAAATACAGGGAATGGCTGCGGTCCTCGGTCATGATGTGCGGGTGCATGGAACAGACCATGTTTTCCGGCAGCACGAAGTCGAAGCCTTCGCCGATGCGCGGCATCTCGATCATGGTCATGCCGATCGAATGACCGGAGACGTGGCCGAGGCGGTAGCCGCGATCATGGAAGGGCTTCGAGCAGGCGCGATGGACTTCCTCGGCCGTCGCCCCGGCCTTCATGTGGGCCTTGGCCAGTTCATGGAATTCCTGATAGGCGGTGAACATTTCCTGGGTCACCGCATCGACGCCGCGCGGCGCCAGCACCCGCGAGAATTCGACCCAGTGGCCGCCCTCGCCCGCGATTTCCAGGCCGTACACCAGGCCGTCGCTATCCCGCAGGCGGCGGCCGGTGGGAAACACCATCTGCGGGCGCAGGGAACCGTTCGGGCCGGAGCACATCATGTCCATGGTCTTGCGCGCGGTGCCGGCGGCGGCGAACAGGTTTTCCGCCACGCCCATCAGCTCCGCCTCGGTCATGCCTTCCCGGTACGCCTTCAGCACCGCCAGCACCCCGGCCCTGTTGATGTCCATGGAATGGCGTACCGAGCGCAGCTCTTCCTCGCTCTTTTGAGCGCGGGCATAGTCGAAGGCCGTGTCGAAATCCGCGAGATCGAGGCCGCTCTTGACCAGGGCGGCGTAGTCGCGCACGTTCATCACGTATTCGAGGCCATAGACGCCGACCTTGCGGGCGCCCTTTTCCTTGAAATAGCCGGCCATCCACTCGCCGCAGTGGGCGGGGAATTCGCGCCGCTCGATGAAGGTGGCGCCGTGGTCGCCGACCCAGGTCGCCTCGCGCGGGAACACGGCGACCGGTTCGCCGGCCAGCGGGATGATGACGTATGCGTAACGGTGCAGGATGTGGAAGCCGCACATGTAGCGCACCGCCCCCTCGAAGCCGGTGTATTCGCTGCCGCTGACGATGAGGTAGTCGAGGCCGGCCTGTTGCATGGCCTGGCGGACGTTGCGGTAGCGCCGCTCGATTTCCGTCCGGCTGGGGACATAGAGGTTGATAGGGTCGGTCATGGCTTTCAGTCCTTCAGGGTCCAGGAGTGCTCAAGGCCCTTGATCATCACGGCCATGGCTTCGTTGAGCGGGGTCGGCACGCCGATTTCCCGGCCTATCCGGGCGATGCCGCCGTTCAGGGCGTCCACCTCGGTGGCGCGCCGGGCCAGCACGTCCTGCAACATGCTCGGCTTGTGCCGGTAGGCGACCTGCTTGCCGTATTCGAGCAGGGCGACGGGATCGCCATCGAGGACGACGCCCAGCGCGTCGGCCACGGCCATGCCCTCCCTGGCCAGCGCCAGCATGACCGGCCACACCTGCTCGCAGGCGATGCCGTGCGGCAGCCGGGTCAGCGCCCCCATCGCATTCGAGGCGGAATTGAAGATCAGCTTGGTCCACAGCGCGCCACGGGCATCGGCCATCGGCAGGCAGATCATGCCGGAGCGGTTGATGGCGTCGGCCAGCCGCTCGACTTCGACCATCGGCGCTGGCTTCGGGCCGAAGGGGCCGATCCAGGTCTTGCCGCCGGTGTCCTGGTTCACCACGCCGGGCGCGGTGATGTGGCCGGCCGGGAAGGTCGTGCCGAGGATGACCCTCGGCACGTATTCGGCCAGGATTTCCTCGTTGCCGACGCCGTTCTGCACCGAGCAGACCGCGCCGTTTCTGAAGACGTGCGCCGTCGCCTCGATGGCCGGCCGGGTGTGCAGCGTCTTGGCGGCGATGATGCCGAAATCGCATTCGGGAATTTCCGCCGCGTCGCTCCTCGCCCTGACCGGGCCGACGATGTCGGCCAGGCCGGTGAGCCGCAGCCCGTTCCGGTTGATGGCATCGACATGTTCCCGATTGGGGTCGTAGGCCCACACCTCGACATCGTCGAGCCGGGACAGATGGGCGCCGAAAAGACTTCCGATCGCCCCGCAACCGATGATGCAAACTTTCATTGATTCACCTGTTCATCCATGTTTCCGATTGAGTTGCCAACTGGCTTCCCGCGCCTTCACCAGGCGGTACAGCGTTTCGCTGATCGGCGCCGCGACCCCGGCCTCCCTGGCCGCCCGGACGATGGCGCCGGTGATCCAGTCGATTTCCGTCAGCCGATGGGCGCGCACGTCCTCCAGCATGGAAGGGGCGTGCGCATAGTCGTCGTCGCCGGTCTGGCCGTGGCTGGTCGCCTCGACATTCATTTCCCAGGGGTCCTCGAACAGCGCGATGCCCAGCGCCGCGGCCACCCGCTTGCCTTCATCCATCATGGCGTGGACGAGAAAACCGAGATCGGTCGGCGCCTCGCGCCTGGCGAAGGCCTTGACGTGGGGCAGATCGGTGACGGCGGCGACGCTGTTGACTGTCGCGTTGAAAATGAGCTTCGACCACTGGGCCGGCAGCAGATCGGCAAAGGCCCTGGCTTTCAGCCCCGCCGCCGCGATCAGCGCGGCGACCTGGCGCGCCTGTTCATGGCTGGCGTGGCGTTTCGCCCACGGCCCCATCCAGGTGGCGGTGTCCAGCTCATACTCCACATGGATATCCGAATGGCGATTGCCGCTCATGAAGGTCACCGCCGAGATGATCGGCCAGTCGCCATAGCGGGCGACCACCTCCTCGCAGCCCAGCCCGTTCTGGACGGTCATCACCAGCGCGTTGGGAAAGTGGCCGGCCAGGCTGGCCGCCGTCTCCTCCACCGCGCTCGCCTTGGTGGCGATGATGACCAGATCGACATCGCCGAGATCGGCCGGATCGACCGAGGCCACCACCCTGGCCTGGCGCTCGCTTTTGCCGCTGACCCGCAGGCCGTGCCGGTTCAATTGATCGGCATGCTCCTTGCGCCGCGTCAGGACCGTGGACACGGCCACGGAGGCCAGATGGCCGGCAAACAGGCTGCCGATGGCGCCGGCGCCGGCCACGCAAACTCGCTTGATCTCTTTCGTCTCCATCATCGCTCCGGCAAGCCCGGTGGCATCGATTGCCCCCGGACGGTTGATCCTCATTGCATGAGCGCAGTCTAGGGGGAGGCCCCGGCGGATTCTTGATTGGCGACGTGATTCCGATTGACTCGCAAAGCACGGGCCGGCAATGACGGAAACCCCCGCCGGCCGGGCTTGTTTTGCAGTGCAGTCCCCCGCTTTCCGGTGTTGCACTATCGGTCAATCGCTTCCACTCGGGCGGTCAAGAACATCCGCGGCGCGCGCCATAGCATGGCCTCACCGTTGCAGCGAGCCAGCAGCCCGCTCGATGCCGTTCGTGAATGTCCAAAATTCTGGGAGCAGACCCTATGAGCAAGACCGTACAGCCCAAGATGGGCGTTATCTTCAAATCATACGAACCGCTGTCGGCGATTCGCGCCTATGCGGCGCAAACCGAGGCGTCCAACATGACGGGCGGTTTCTGGATCGCCGAAGCCTATCACTGGTTCCGCCAGTATGGTCTGGAGGCGCGCGGCTGCTTCACCACGCTGGCCGTGGTCGCCGAAGCCACCAAAAATATCCCGGTCGGCCTGGGCATCACCTCGCCCTACATGCGCCACCCGACCATCCAGGCTTCCGAGGCGGGGGCCATCGACGAACTCTCCAATGGCCGCTTCGTCATGGGCATCGGCGTCGGCAAGGTCGGCATCGAATACCTGGAATACGACATCGAGAAAATGCGCCCGGTCACGGTGCACCATGAGTCGATGGAGATCATGCGCCGCGTCTTCAGCGGCAAGCAATTCGCCTACAAGGGCCAGCACTACGAGTCGTCCATGCCGGCCTTCGACCGCGCCGGGCGCGGGCTGCGCACCAGCATTCCGGTCTATGTCGGCGCCACCGGCCCCGGCATGCAGAAGCTGTCCGGCAAGGAAAGCGACGGCATGCTGCTGGCCGGCCTGACCTCGCCGGCCTTCGTCAGATACGCCATCGCCAACATGAACCAGGGCGCCGCCAGCGCCGGGCGCGCCCTGCCGAACGATTTCCCGGTCGGCGGCGTCATCCTCTGCGCCTGTTCCCGCGACGGCGACAAGGCCCGCAATGCCACCCGCAGCTACACCGGCACCTACGTCGTCAACAAGATCCGCAACATCAAGAACGATGTCATCCTGTCCGGCTCCGGCCTGCCCGACAGCGCCTGGGAGCCGTTCCGCAAGGCCATCGCCAACGGCACCCAGGACAAGGTCACCCATCTGGTCACCGACGAGATGATGCGCCGCTTCACCGTCATCTCCGGCACCCCGGACGAATGCCTGGAAATCACCCAGGAACTGGTGGATTCCGGTCTGAACCTGCCGCTGCTCGAAGTCGTCGGCGCCAGTGTCGAGGACAACCTGGAAACCATTCGCCTGATGGGCAAGGAAGTCCTGCCCAGGCTGAAGCCCGGCCCCTCGGTCACGGCCTGAGTTTGGTCTGAGTCCGGCCCGGGTCCGGCGTGAGCCGCCCCGCGCCTCTGGCGCGGGGCGCTGTCGAATGTTCAATGGAGAGTAGTGATGAGACTGGCAAGTTTTAAGATCCGATCGAGCGGCAAGGCGACCATCGGCGTGGTTCTGGCCGATGGCGGCATCCTCGATCTGCACGGGGCGAGCAATGGCGCCTTGCCCAAGGCGATGATTTCCTTCCTCGAACTGGGCGACGACGGCCTGCGCCGCGCCCGCGAATTGGCGGCGCGGGCCGCGCTCGGCCAGTCCAACGTGATTCATCCCGCCGATGTCGATTTGCAGGCGCCGGTGCCGCGTCCCGGCAAGATCATGCACACCTCGTGCAATTTCCCGGCCCACCTGTCCGAGCTGACCACCTGGAAAGAGCCGGAATGGCAATCCCACAACTGGGGCGGCTTTCATTTCGAGCACCCGACGGGCTTTCTCGAAGCGCCGTCCAGCGTCGTTCCGACCAATGCCTCGGTCAAGGTGCCCCATTTCACCCGCCAGCTCGATTATGAAATCGAAGTCGGCATCATCATCGGCAAGACGGCTTTCCGGGTGCCGCCGGAAAAGGCGCTCGACTACGTCGCCGGCCTGACCATCTTCAACGATCTTTCGGCCCGCGACATTCAGGCGCGCGAGCATTCCAACAAGGTCATCCTGCTCGGCAAGAGCTTCGACGGCTCCTGCCCGCTCGGCCCGTATCTGGTGACCCTGGACGAGGTCGGCGACGTCAACGATCTGGGCATGGTGCTCACCCTGAACGGCGAGGAGCGCCAGAACTCGAATACCGGCAATGTGCATTACAAGATCGCCGACATGGTGTCGTGGTGGTCGAACATCACGCTGGAACCGGGCGATGTCATCACTTCCGGCAGCCCGCCGGGGGTCATCGCCGGCTCCAAGGGCCAGCAGTATCTCAAGCATGGCGACCGCATCGACTGCACCGTCGACAAGCTCGGCACGCTGACGACCTTCATCGTCGAATGAACGGACGAGGCATTTTCATGGCAAAGCAAATTTCCAGAGATCTCGTCAGGCGGGCAACGGATCTGATCGACCGCGACCGCCTGGTCAACCTGACCATCGGCCTGACCGACATTCCCAGCCCGACCGGCTACGAGGGCGATGTCGCCCGCGCCTACCACGAGGTGCTGAAGGGCGCCGGCTTCGACGCCACCCTGCAACCCATCGGCGACGAGCGTTATAACGCCGTCGGCCGTCTGCAGGGCGCGGGCGGCGGCAAATCGCTGATGTTCAACGGCCACCTGGATACCTCCTTCGGCCCGGAACAGGCGCATCGCGGCATCGGCTACCAGTGCAAGGGCACGCTGGTGGACAACGAATGGATCTACGGCATGGGTTCATTCAACATGAAATTCGCCCTGGCCAATTACGTGGCCGCCGTCGAAGCCATCAAGAAGGCCGGCATCCGGCTCGGCGGCGACGTGGTCATCGCCGCCGTGGCCGGCGAAATCGAGAAGGCGCCGGTCAACGAATACGAGGGCCGCCAGTATCAGGGCTACGGGGTCGGCACCAAATACGCCATCAGCCACGGCGCCGTCGCCGACTACTGCATCCTCGGCGAACCGACCAACATGATGCTGATCCCGCGCCACTGCGGGACGACCTGGATCAAGATCACCGTGCCGGGGCAGTTGATCCACACCGCCTGGTCGCAGCTCGACAAGAACGCCATCAACAAGGCGCGCCTCGTGCTCGACGCCATCCACGACTGGATTCCCGGCTACTGCGCGCGCAACCGGCAGGGCGATTTCCAGCCGCGCGTCAATGTTTCCGCCATCGAGGGCGGCTGGCCCTGGCGCGGCGCGCGCACGCCGGACAACTGCGTCATCTACCTCGATGTGCGCACCCTTCCCGATGTGCTGCCGGTGCAGGCCTTCAACGAGGTTCGCCAACTGCTCAAGGATGTCGTCAAGGCCAATCCCCACCTGGAAGGCAGCAAGGCCGAGATTTTCCTGTCGGCGCCCGGCACCTCGATTCCCGACGACCACGAGCTGGTGACCAGCATCATCTCGGCCCATGCCAACCAGTTGGGACAGGCGCCGCAGATGGGCGTCGAAACCTGGTACAGCGACGCGGCCCACATGAACCGCTACGGCATCCCGACGGTGAACTACGGCTCGGCGGGGCGGATTCGCACCGGCGGCGGCGGTTTTTCCACCCAGCAGGGCGAGCACGTGCATATCGGCGACATGGTCGACATCGTCAAGGTGTATGTCGAAGTCATTCTGAACCTGTGCGGCGCGGCCGAGTAGCAAGGAATCGGGAGAAAGGCCGAATGGCAAATGGTTCATTGAAGGCGAGTCTGGCATGAATCCGCATTTTGATTACGGCCTGCTCGACGCGGGCCGCCCCGACGCCGCGAGCGCCCTGGCCCTGGCCGATTGCGACCGGCTTGGCAGCCTCATGGAGCGGGCGGCGAGGATTCGTGACCGGGGTCACGGCTCGGTCGTGACCTACTCGCCCAAGGTCTTCATTCCCCTCTCCCAGCTTTGCCGCAACGTCTGCCATTACTGCACCTTCGCCAAGACGCCGGCCAGGGGCGCGCCGCTCTACCTGTCGCCGGAAGAAGTCCTGGAAATCGCCGGGGCGGGCGCGCGGGCCGGCTGTCATGAAGCCCTGTTCACCCTGGGCGACAAGCCCGAACTGAGATACCCGGCGGCCCGCAAGGCGCTGCGCGCCCTGGGCCACGAGACGACGCTGTCCTACCTGGCGGCGATGGCCAGGCTGGTGTACGGCGAAACCGGCCTGCTGCCGCACGTCAATGCCGGGGTCATGAACGCCGACGACTTGCTGGCCCTGCGCTCGGTGTCGGTATCCCAGGGCTTGATGCTGGAAACGACGGCGGCCCGGCTGGGCGAGCCGGGCGGGCCGCACCACGGATCGCCCGACAAGGCGCCGGCGGCGCGTCTGGCGACGATCGCGGCGGCCGGCGAACTGAAGATTCCGTTCACCTCCGGCATTCTCATCGGCCTGGGCGAAACCCGGCGCGAGCGCATCGAGGCGCTGCTGGCCCTGCGCGATCTCGCCGACCAGCACGGGCATCTGCAGGAAATCATCATCCAGAATTTCCGGCGCAAGCCCGCTACCAAGATGGCGCACGCCGAGGAGCCTTCCCTGGAGGATCTGTGCTGGACCATCGCCGTCGCCCGGATCATTTTCGGCGCGGAGGCCAATATCCAGGCGCCGCCCAACCTTTCGCCTGGCGCCGTCGGCGACCTGATACGCGCCGGCATCAACGATCTCGGCGGCATCTCGCCGGTCACGCTGGATCATGTCAATCCCGAAGCGCCCTGGCCGCACCTGCTGCAACTGGAGCGGGAAACGGAAAACGCTGGCAAATCCCTGGCGCCGCGCCTGCCGGTCTATCCCGGACTGCTGCATGAACTGGAGCGATGGATCGCGCCCGCATTCCAGCCGGCGGTGCGCGAGCGCATCGACGCCGACGGCTTTCCGCGCACCGACAACTGGTCGGCGGGGGCCAGCATCGAGCCGCCGCCGCTGCGGGGCTTTCCGCCGGTGGCGCAGCTCCACTATTTTCTGGAAAGCGGCATGTACCGCACGGTCAGCCGCGCCGTGGATGGCGCCGCCCTGAGCGAGGCGGAAATCACCGATCTGTTCGGCGCCCGCGGCGGCGATTTTCGTTTCGTCTGCGCCGCCGCCGATGAACTGCGGGTTTCGGCCAATGGCGGCATGGTCAGCTATGTGCCCAACTGCAACATCAATTACACCAACATCTGCTCGCACAGTTGTCAGTTCTGCGCCTTCGCCAAGGGGCGCTCGACCCAGGATCTGCGCGGCAAGGCTTACAACCTGTCGCTCGACGACATCCAGCGCAAGGTCGTCGAGGCCTGGGAGCGCGGCGCCATCGAAGTCTGTCTGCAAGGCGGCATCCACCCGCGCTATACGGGACAGACCTATCTGGACATCTGCGCGGCGGTCAAGGCGGCGTGTCCCGATATCCATATCCACGCCTTCTCGCCGCTGGAGGTATGGCATGGCGCGAAAACCCTCAAGCTGCCGCTGCCCGAATTTCTCGCCGAACTGAAGAAGGCCGGCCTCGGCTCGCTGCCCGGCACCGCCGCCGAAATTCTGGACGACGAGGTGCGCAAGATTCTGTGCCCCGACAAGCTGACGACGGCCCAGTGGGTCGAGGTCATGCGCCATGCCCACGCCGTCGGCCTGAAAAGCACGTCGACGATCATGTACGGCCACATCGAGCAGCCTGTGCATTGGGCGCGTCATCTGCTGTGCATCCGCCGCTTGCAGGAAGAAACCGGCGGCTTCACCGAGTTCGTGCCGCTGCCCTTCATCCACATGGAAGCGCCCCTCTACCGGCGGCGCCTGGCGCGGCGCGGCCCGACCTTCCGCGAGGCGGTGTTGATGCACGCCGTCGGGCGCATGGTGCTCAACCCGGTGATCCAGAACATTCAGACTTCCTGGGTCAAGATGGGGCGCAAGGGCGTGCTGACCTGCCTGCAGGCCGGCGCCAACGACCTCGGCGGCACGCTGATGAACGAAAGCATCGGCCGTTCGGCCGGGGCGGCGCATGGGCAGGAAATGACGAGTACCGAACTCGACGCCCTGGTCAGGTCGATAGGGCGAACGCCGGTGCAGCGCAGCACGCTCTATGCCGAAATTCCGCGCCGCCGCTATGTCTCCCGACGCGACGAAAGGCCGTGCCTGACCACCCTCACCACCGAATACAGCTAGCAATCCCCGGCCAGGTCATCGCTTCACCTTGATGCCGGATCGTTATTCAGCTTTTACCTCAAGAAAACAACAATGATACCCATTGTCATTCTGCGCGAAGCGAAGCGTAGTCGCAGAATCCAGATGCCGCATGGATTCCGCGACGATGCGCGGAATGACGGGTTGTCTCAATAAATGGAATTACACCAATCAGAAAGGGGCGTCCCATGAGCGATCAATCACTCGTCGATCTGTTGCCCGGACTCAAGATCCACGATCTTGGCCAGGCCTACTGGCCGGGCATGCCGGTGCATCCGTTCGATCCGCCATTCCAGTTTTTCCTGTACCGCTATCACGAATATGTGCGGAAATCCTTCGACGAAATGGGCATCGAGCCGGGTTTTTCGGACGCCATCAGCCTGCTCGTCACGTCGATGCACGCCGGCACCCATTTCGACGCGCCGATTCACATGTCGCAGGATCTCAAGGTGCAGGGCATCGACGTGACGCCCTACCAGCGCGATACCGGCTTCGTCAATCTGCCCGAACCGCTGCACGCCATGGAAAAGGTGCCGCCCCTGGTGCTGCGCGCCGTGCTGCTCGACATTCCCGGCTTCAAGGGCCTGGATGTCCTGCCCGAACGCTACGCCATCACCCCCGCCGACCTGGAAGGGACGGCGGCGGCGCAGGGCGTCGAGATCAGGCGGGGCGACTGCATCCTGGTGCGCACGGGCTACGGGCGCTTCTTTGAAACCGACCGGGATGTCTATCTGAACAAGTGGGCCGGACTGAGCGACGCCGGCGCCGAATGGATCGCGGCGCGCGAGCCGGGCCTGGTCGGCATCGACAATCTGTCCCTGGGCGTGCCCGCGCCCTTTGCCAGCCATCGCATCATCCTCGTCGAGAAGGGCATCTACGTGATGAAGAGCCTGACGCTGGAGAGCCTGGCGGCGGGCAGGCACCACGTCAGCGCCGTGATCGTGCTGCCGCTGAAGATCAAGGGCGGCGAAGCCTCGCTGGTCAGGCCGATCGCCATCGTATGAGCCACTGTCGTCAACAGGAAATTGCAATGACAAAAACCTATTCCGTCGCCCCCGACCTGATCTGGACCGGCGATATCAACCAGCGGCCGGAGGTTCAGGACGGCTTCGACCGCACGAAAACCGTCCGCTTCTACGACACCACCCTGCGCGACGGCGAGCAGGCGGTGGGCATCGTCTTTTCGGCGGATGCGAAATACGAAATCGCCCGCCAGCTCGACGAACTGGGCATCGGGCGCATCGAATCCGGATTCCCCCGCGTCTCGGACGAGGACACGGAAGCCGTGCGGCGCATTCTGGCCGCCGATCTCCGGTCCGAGATCTGGGGCTTCTCCCGCGCCGTCAAGGCCGACATCGACGCGCACATCGCCCTGGGCACCAAGGCGGTGCTGATCGAGATCGCCACCAGCGAGGCCAAGATCAAGGCTTACGGCTTCACCCGCGAAATCGTCATCACCCGGCTGACCGAGGCCATCAAACACGCCCGCGCGCACGGCATGCGCGTGAACTTTTTCCCCGTCGACGCCACCCGTTCCGACCTGCAATTCCTGGAGCGGGTCTATCGGGCCGCCATCGAGGCCGGCGCCAGCGAAGTGTCGGTCGTCGACACCATCGGCGCCTGCGCGCCCGAAGCCGTCGAATTCCTGATCCGCCAGGTCGCCGGCTGGGTCGGGCCGGACATCGCCATACACTGGCATGGCCACAACGACTTCGGGCTGGCGACCGCGGCGGCGATCGCCGCAGTGCGCGGCGGCGCCACCTGGATTCAGGGAACGATCAACGGCATGGGCGAGCGCGCCGGCAACGCCGATATCTGCGAAGTGGCCCTGGCGCTCCAGTGCCTGTACGGCGTGCCGGTCGAAATGGATCTGTCGAAGGCCCGCCGCGTCTCGGAAACGGTGCGCCAGGCGGGCGGCTACAGCACGGACCGCTGGAAGCCGCTGGTCGGCGAAGCCCTGTTCATCCGTGAAAGCGGCGCCGTCGCCGCCCAGTTCCACATGCCCGACGCCATCGAACCCTATTCCTCCGAAATCGTCGCGGCGCGGCGCGGCATCGTGCTCGGCAAAAAGAGCGGCCTGGCCAATATCGAAATCAAACTGAAGGAACTGGGCATCGCGCTGGACGAGGACAAGACGCCTGCCCTGCTGGCGCAAGTCAAAGAGCTGTCGACGCGGGAACATCGCCTGGTCAGCGATGATGAATTTCGTAAATTAGTGGCACTATTGAAAAAATAAATAATTTCGATAAACTCACGAGGCAGGCGCTCAGGCGGGTTTCCCACGGCAACCCCGAACCGGCCAGAGCGCCCGCCGCCAGCAGCAATGTTCCATACCCCATTGTTGCGAAGCTTGCAAGCTGTTGATATAAAAAAATAACAATACCAATGAAGCAAAGAGGCCGACTCTTTGCCGAGACAAACAGAAAGCCGCCGGAGCCGTTTGCCGATGGCTTTCAGCCAAAAGGAGGTGTTGTATGGAGACAATGACGCAACCAGCGTGCGCGGCTGGGCATATCCTCGATTCAAGCCTGCTCGACGATGTCTCCAAGGCGGTCATCCGGGTGCACGCGGCGCGGCATGCCGAAGCCTTCGACCGCTACGTCGTCAGCCGCACCCGGCTCGCCACATTGACCATCCACTCCATCGAGAGCGATCCGGTCAGCGTCAGCCGGCTCAATGATGACATCATGGAGGACAGAATCTTCGACGTGCTCCTCCACGTCCAGATCCACGGCTCGGCGGAAATCACCCAGGGCGGCAAGACCTTCAGCCTGAGTCCCGGAGCGGTCGCCATCGTGCCCGGCGGCATCCCCTACCACGTCTGCTACCCGGAAAAGGGCCGCAAGATCATCCTGCGCATCCCTCACCGCGTGTTTCACGAGCGCGTGCTGGGCCGCGAAGTGCGCGACTTCGGCGCCACCGTGTTCAGCGGCAACGGCCTGGTGCCGGTCATCATCGAACTGCTGAAATCGATCACCCTCGAAAAGGAAGGCGATCTCTCGGAAATCGAACAATTCACGCTGGCCGAAAGTTTCCTGGCGCTGGTCGGCGCGGTGGTGCGCTCGCGCAGCGCGCCAAATCCCAACGACGGCGACAAGAACCGGTCGGCGCGCCTGTGCCGCATCTTCTCCTACCTGGAGGAGAATTTTTCCAACCACGAACTGACGCCCACCCGCATCGCCGAGGCCAATCACGTTTCCCTGCGCCACCTGCACGGCCTGTTCAAGGAATCGGGAACGACGGTCAGCAAATGGATCTGGGACCGCCGCCTGCGAGCGGGCCGGGAAGACCTGCTGGACCCCAAGCTGGCCAACCTGACCGTCTGCGACATCGCCTTTCGCCGGGGATTCAGCGACTCCGCCCATTTCAGCCGCGCCTTCAAGGAGCGTTTCGGCATCTCCCCACGGGATCTTCGGACCAAGGCGCGCCTCGGCAGCGCCGCCTGCGAAACCGTCAGGAACGAAAAGTCGCCAGCCGCCGGAAGCGCCATCGCGCCCCCGCCGCCCGGCATGGAAAGATTGCCGGGCGGACAGGGTCTTGCGTCTGCTTCCGTTTCCATTGCAACGCGATAACCGCGCCCATCGTCATTCTGCGCGCAGCGAAGCGTAGTCGCAGAATCCAGACGCCGCATGGATTCCGCGACGGAGCGCGCAATGACGTAATCACGGACGGTTCAGGACTGAATCGAAACCGCTCCGGTAATCCGAATTCCCGCGCCGGCGATGCCGTAGCGTTTGTTCATGAAAATCAGCACCGAGGTCAATGCCTCGGCGACGGCCGAATTTTCGATGGCGCCGGCGTGCCAGGCCCGGAAGCCGATTTCTCCGGCCAACTGAATGACGAACTCCCGCGCCTCGGCGTCGTTGCCGGACACCAGCACGTCGCACTCCGCAAGATGCGCCTCGTCGCTCTGCAAGTGGGCCGCGGCGACATTGTGGAAGGCCGACACGACGCGCACGCCATCGCCCAGGAATTCCTGGCTGCGCTTGGCGACGCAGCCTTCCGGCGGCAACTGGACCCGCATCACCTTGGGCGGCATCAGGGGAACCGTCGTGTCGACGAAAATTTTCCCCTGCACCCCGGCGCGGATGTCTTCGAGTATCGCCTGGTGCGACGCAAAGGGCACCGTCATGAAAACCACGTCGGCGGCTTGCGCGGCTTCGCCATTGCTCATGCCCGCAACCTTCAGTCCGCCGCGCCGTGACAGCTCGGCCGCCGCCTGGATCGCCTTGTCGGCGGAGCGCGAGCCGATTATCACGGGGTGGCCGGCGCGCGCCGTTCGCCACGCCAAACCCGAACCAAGATCGCCTGTACCGCCGATGAAGGCGAATGTCTGCCGCTTGCCTGCCATGGTTATCTCTCCGTCATTGACCGTGTTGAAGGTGGGTCCAGACTAGCATTCCGCTTCGGCCAGGGCTTGCCTGCGGGCGAGCCGCGTTTGACTGCCAGGGCAGCCCCGCCGCAGCGGGCGCGGCCCGGTTTGGCGAGGCTGCATCATCAAGCAAGCCATTCGGCACCTGCAAGCAAGAGTTTCCCATCCGGGCCAAGCATCATGGCCGGCGAGGGATTTCGGGCGAATGGCCGAGAGTTCGCCCTGAAATTGCACATTTTATGTCATAAGGATATGCGGCAGCCAACATGAAAGCGAAGCAACAAGCCAGCCATGCAAGCGCCAGGGGAGGACTGGCGGGGATGCTCATCTCCGCCATGCCGTGGGTGATTATCGGCGCGCTGTTGTGGGCGGGCATTTTCATCAAGCCCAAGCCGGCGGGGGCGACGCTGGCCCCGCCGCTGGTCGAGCGGGGCGACGCCTTCTTCGGAGCGGCGGCCGCTGATGGCAAGCGCCTGTGGGCGGTCGGCGATTACGGCAAGGTGATTCACAGCGCCGACGGCGGGGCGACGTGGAGCAAGCAACACCTGGATAGCAAACTGCATTTGCAGGATGTCGCGGCCTGGGATGCGCAAAGACTGGTGGCGGTCGGCAACGGCGGGGCCGTTTTCGTCAGCGCCGACGGCGGCGGGAACTGGGCGGCGCGGCGTCCCGATGTCCTTCCCAAGACCAACGACAAGCTGCTGCGCGTCAAGGCGTATCCTGGCGGCAGGGCCTGGGCGGTCGGCGAAATGGGGGCGCTGCTGGTTTCCGGGGATTACGGCAACACCTGGGAGCGCCGCCGCGACGCGCAGGACACGGCCTTCAACGATGTCGCCATGCTCGGCGATTCCGCCGGCTGGGTGGTTGGCGAGGGCGGCATCATGTTGCGCAGCCAGGATGGCGGCGCTAGCTGGTCGGTCTTGCCCCCGGTGGTGAAAAGCAGCCTGATGGCGATTGCCTTTCGTGACGCCGCGAACGGCGTCGCGGTCGGCCTGGAAGGGGTCATTCTGGTGACCCGCGACGGCGGCGGAACGTGGACGCGCGTCGCCGCCGCCAGCGAATCCGATCCCAACAGCGAAGTGAAACTGCATTTTTACGATGTCGCCTGGGACGCGGCCGGGTCGCGCTGGCTGGTCGTCGGCGACCAGGGCGCTTACGTGACTTCAGATGCCGACGCCACGCTCTGGCAGGCGGGGCAACTGGGGCCGCGCGAATTCGCCTGGCACACCCGGATCGCGGCGGGCGCCGCGGGTTTCTATCTGGCGGGCGCCAATCTGGGGGAATGGTCGGGAAAAGAAAACGGCTGGCATCGCCTGCTCGGCGACCAATAAACGAAGAAGATAGACATGATCGAGACAGGCTGGATTGCGAGGTTTTCCCGTTTCTGCATACGCCGCCGCGTTGCGGTCGTCACGGTGCTTGGCCTGGCGACGGCAGTAATGACGTATTTCGCGGCGCTGGTCGAGGTCAAGACCGTTTTCGCGGACATGCTGCCGTCGTCGCACCCGTATGTGAAGGTGCATGAGAAATTCGCCGACACCTTTGGCGGCTCCAATATGGTCACCATCATGGTCGAAGCCAGGGATGGCGATATCTTCGACCCAGCGGTTCTCGACAAGGTGCAGCGCATCACGCTGGATCTGCGCAAGGTTTCCGCCGTCAATCCCTTCCAGATCATCTCCCTCGCCTCCAAGAAGCTGAAAGAGGTGCGCGCCTCGACCGACAACATCGAGACGCGCCCGCTGATGTGGCCGGACGTGCCGAAAACCGAGGCCGGCCTGCGCGACCTGAAGGCGGCCGTGATGCGCAACCCGCTGGTCTATGGCACCTACGTTTCCACCGATTTCAAGGCGACCCTGATAACCGTCGATTTCATCGACCACCTGGTCGACTACGGCGTGGTGTTCAAGGAAATCAGGGAAATCGTCGACGCGGCCAAGGACGAGCGCGTCAACATCCGCGTGGTCGGCGACCCGATCCTCTTCGGCTGGGTCACCTACCATCTGCCGGAAACGCTGCATCTGGTAATGGCGACCGCGCTCCTCGTCGCCGTGCTGCTGTTCGTTTTCACGCGCACCTGGCGCAACACCGTGCTGCCCATGCTGGCGGGTTGCGTCAGCGCCATCTGGGCGCTCGGCGTCATCAAGCTCTGCGGCATCCATTTCGAGCCGCTGGTGATCGTCGTGGCCGTGCTCATCAGCGCGCGCGCCGTGTCCCATTCGGTGCAGATCGTCAACCGCTTCGACGAGGAAGTGGAAGCCATCGAGGCCGGCCACGAAAAACCGGAAAACGCCGCCCAACTGGCCCTGCTGGACATGTTCCGGCCGGGCATGCTGGGCGTCATCGCCGATGCGGGCTGCATGGCGGTGGTGGCCCTGAGTCCGATTCCGCTGCTGCAAAAACTGACCCTGCTGGCCGTGGTGTGGGTGTTTACCCTGTCCATCAGCGCGGTGATCCTGACTCCCGTGCTGCTCTCCTGGGGACGCCATCCGAAGGGCTTCGCCCATCCGCTCAATTTCGCGCCGCTGATCCACCGCTTCCTGTCCTTCTGCGCCTGGGTGGCGACCTCGCGGGCGCGCTATGTCGTCCTCGGCGTGGCGGCCCTGGTGTTCGGGGTATCCACCTTCTATGCCTTCAAGCTGAAGATCGGCGACGCCAATCCGGGATCGCCCATCCTCTGGCCGGACGCCGCCTACAACCGGGATTCCGCCGCCATCAACCAGCGTTTCAAGGGCGTGGACAGAATGTTCGTCGTGGTCGGCGACGAGGGCAATCGCGGCTTCGTCAAGAAATCCGAGGCGCTGGAGAGCATCAGCGAATTTCAGCGCTTCATGGGCGCCCAGCCGGAAATCGGCGGCTCGGTATCGATCGCCGACGTGGTGCGCAACGTGAACCAGATCATGCACGAAGGCAATCCGCGCTATTACGAGCTGGGCGCCTCGGAAACCGTCAATGGCTCGCTGATGTATCTCTTCGAGTCCGTCTCCGAGCCGGGCGATCTGGACCGTCTGGTCGACGGCAATTCCGAAAACGCCGCGGTGACGCTGTTCTTCCGGGATCGCCAGGGCGAAACGATACGCACCGCCGTCGCCCGGGTGAAAGAATTCATGGCCAGCCATCCCTTGAGCGCCGGAAGCTATCAACTGGCCGGCGGCGCGGTGGGGGTGATCGCGGCGGTCAATGAAATCATCCTGTCCGGCCAGATCGAGGCGATCGCGCTCGCCCTGGTGGTGCTCGTGCTGATCTGCAGCGTGGTCTATCGCTCGACCATCGCCGGCATGGTCTTCATGGTGCCGGTCATCCTCTCCAACACCATCACCTTCGCGCTGATGGCCATTCTGGGCATCGGCATGAACATCAATACCGTGCCGGTGGCCGCGCTGGGCATCGGCCTGGGCGTCGATTACGCCTTCTACATCGCCGACCGCATCAAGGAAGAACTGGCCTTCGGCAGGGATGCCGTCCAGGCGACCAGCATCGCGCTGCGCAGCACGGGTTACGGCGTCGTCATCACCGCCCTGGTGCTGATCCTGGCGGTCATGCTGTGGTGGTTTTCGTCGCTGCGCTTCCAGGCCGAAATGGCCTTGCTGATGGGCGTCTGGCTGGCGGTGTCGGCCAGTTCCGCGCTGCTGTTGATGCCGTCCATGCTGTTCGTGTTCCGCCCGGCATTCATTTTCGCCACCAAGCACCGCTTTCAGCCCCGCGCGGCGAGCTGAACCCTGGCACTTCAACTTCATTCACGCAGCTCTAAACAGGAGGCTAGAAATCATGACAAAAAATCGAAAGTCCGCCCGGCGGACGATCAACAAGGCGTCGATCGCGGCGCTGGCCGCCCTGGCCCAACTGGGCGGCGGCAGCGCCGAAGCCGCCGAAACCAATTTTTACGGCGACGTGAGCGTGGCGCTTTCCTGGAACACCCAGGATACGCTCAAGAAAAACAAGGGCGCTTCCGACACCCTTCCCGACACCAAGGGGAAGCTCTCGATGGAACGCTACACCGCCAAGCTCAACGTCGATTCGACGGTGAACGAGATGTTCTCGTGGGTCGGCAAACTGCGCCTGGTCAAGGAAGCCGATCTGGGCTACCTGCGGAACCTGGAGAACATCAGGGACCCGAACGCCGGCATCACCGGCGCCGACGCCGGACGCTACAACGATCTGTCGAGGTGGTACAGCTGGTCGGAATTGCGCGAGCTGTATGCCGACATCAAGCCCAGCGACAACATTCAGCTTCGGGTCGGCAAGCAGCAGGTGGTCTGGGGCGAGTCGGATTTCTTCCAGGCCATGGACATGGTTCATGGCTACGACTTCACCTGGCGCAGCTTCCTTGAACCCGCCAACGAAGACCTGCGCAAGCCCCTGTTTCTGCTCAACCTGACCGTTCAGGTTCCCGACGCGGACGGCAAGGCGCAGGCGATCTTCCGCCCCGGCGCGCTGAACCGCCTCGACGCGGTGGGCAATACCTTCGACATCCGCGGCGGGCGCTGGGCGAATCAACCGCTCAAGGGCATCGATTTCACCACCATCACCCCGTACAACTACCGGGCCTCCGGCGCGGACGCCCGCGACAACACCTGGGGCCTGCGCTGGAGCGGCATCGCCAAGGAAATCAATTACTCGGTGTCCTACCTGAAAACCTTCAATCCCGCGCCGGTCATCAGCACCGCGCCGACCGTTCCGGCCGGCTTCGATTTCGGCATCCCCGGCTATGCCCTGGGCGACCCGACCGGCAGCACGCCGTACAAATCGACGTACCGGGGAACGGTCGGCGAAGTCATCTACCCGAAGATCGACCTGTTCGGCGTCACGGCTTCCGGCTATTCCGCCGCCGCCGATGCCGTGTTCAGCGCCGAAGTCGCGTATATCCGGGACTATGCCTACAACTACGGCCAGAAATCCTACTGGTCGATGATCCTGGGCGGCCCCGGATACGACGGCGTCAAGCGCAAGAACGTCATCCGCTCGATGGCCCGGATGGACAAGAGCCTCTCCTTCACCCAGTCCCTGCTCGGCACCGAGAAGCCGGCCTTCTTCTCCGTCCAGTTGTTCGACACCTGGATCCAGGATTACAAAAAGAGCGAAGACCTCGTGCAACTGCTCGGCTACGGGCAGCGCAGCAAGGAACATTCGACCATCATGACCTTCATCCTGGACACCAGCTACGCCAACGGCACCGTCAATCCGAATCTGGTTCTCGGCTCGGATATCAGCTATGGCGGCGGCTTCGCCGTGCCGAGCGTGACCATGCAATACGGCAAGAACTGGCGCTTGAAGCTGGAATACGACTATTTCTGGAACGACGGCTCGCGCACCAAGGCTAATGACAACGTCGAGCGCAACACCAGCCTTTTCGGCTATTTCGCCAACAACAACCAGTTTTACGCCAAGCTGATGTATCAATTCTGATTTCGGGAGACAAACAAATGATCAACAGACGCAATCTGGTCAAAATCTGCATCGCCACCGCCATCGCCGGCATCAGCCAGTTGTCCTGGTCGGCGGAAATCGCGGAAGGAACCGTTCTTTCAGCCGCCAATATCGATGCCATCAAAAACGAAACCCTAGACGGCAAACCCATCGGCAGCCTGCTGACCGAAAAGATGGAATGGCGCATCCGCAACAACGGCTGGAAGCTGCCGCTCTACAAGGCCAAGGAGATTCCGCTCGACCCGAAATGGGTCAAGGCCAGCCAGGCCAATATCGGCAAGGCGAAAATCAACCCGGAAACCCACGAGGTTGAAGGCTGGGGAGCAGGCGAACCCTTCCCGAATATCGATCCCCAAGATCCACAAATAGCGGAAAAGCTGATCTGGAACTGGCATCTCGGTCAGTTGGCAGGCGATGTCGCCACCGCAAAAACCTGGACCCAGCTTCTGATTGACGGCAAGAAGGGAATTCATGCCGAGCCGATCGCCGAGTTCACCCGCTACAACATGAAGGGGCGCTTGAGCGGCAAGACCGTCGAAGGCGATGGCAAGGAGCGTTCGCGGCAGTTGCTCTTCTTCAAGGAGCCGGCGGAGGTGAAAGGGCTTGGAACCTTCACAATCATGTACGACTCGCCGCAGGTGCCGGATTCCTGGGTCTACGTTCCCGCCGTGCGGCGCGTGCGCCGTCTGTCCGGCGGCGCCTGGATGGACCCGGTCGGCAGTTCGGATCAGTTGCAGGACGATCTGGAAATCTTCAACGCTCGCCCGTCTTGGTACAAAAGCTACAAGCTGCTAGGCAAGCGTTGGATATTGGCCTCGGCGCACGCCAAGTTGCCGGCCTGGAACCCGAATGCCAAGGCTTTTGCCGAACGCTATCCCGTTCTGGAGAATGTCGAACCCTTCTGGAACCTGAATAACGATAACTTCGAGCCGCGCGAAGTCTGGGTGGTTGAGGCGATCACGCCAGACACTCACCCCTACAGTAAAAAAATACTGTATATGGACACCAAATACCCGCGAATTTACCAAGCCGAGGCTTACAACCGCAAGGGCGAGTTCTGGAAATTCTTGGAGTTTCACTCCAATGTATTCAAGGGCGAAGATGGATTTCTTTCCATCCAGACTTCTTGCGGCGCCATCATCGACTTCCAGCGCAACCATGCGACCGTATTTTTGACCGACTCGACGCAGTGGTTCGTCAATAGTGCGATCACATCATCCAGCGTTTCCCTCGGTCAGTTGGAAGCTGCGGGGCGCTGATCCATATCTTCAGCCATCGGGCGGCGCGCCGCCCGATCTGCGTCGCCCGCCAATCTGTCAAGAGGAAGCTGGCGACCTGGTCGCCAACAAGAGGGAGTTATTCCATTTCCACTTCAATCGTTAAATTATTGAGATAGCCCGTCATTCCGCGCGTAGTCGCGGAATCCATGCAGCGTCTGGATTCTGCGACTACGCTTCGCTACGCGCA
>Ga0209628_10000047_pt1 | contig 56581 bp, 41 predicted proteins | sample TergutCu122P4_FD_187285 | JGI IMG/M metagenome (GOLD analysis project Ga0209628, IMG submission 187285) | Cubitermes ugandensis P4 segment gut microbial communities from Kakamega Forest, Kenya - Cu122 P4 (SPAdes) (version 2) | ecosystem: Host-associated > Arthropoda: Insects > Digestive system... | reverse complement strand
AAACAGCCAACTTTTGAGGGTCAGTCAAATAGTAATCATATATCTCGAACGGATTAACAGTGAAATGTTCATAAGTTCCTAATTCGGTAAAATAGATATAGCCTGTGGTTGGTTGGTTACCATTTACAATACGAATAGAAAAACCCGTTTGTGGAAGCGCAATAAGCGCTTCTGAATAACCATAAGTTACCCAAAACTCTCTACCTTCGACGTTTTGAGAAAGAGAGGTAAAACTAATTAATAAGGTTGATATTGTAATAAAAAGTTTTTTTTTCATTTTTATTAAATAATTTTTGCAAAGGTAAAAAAATAATAATTACTTTTGCAACCTATTATTAAATAATTTAATTATAAACCTTAAAAAATTGTTTTTATGAAGAAAATATTTTTGATTTTAGTTTTTGCAACAAGCGTTTGTTACACCGCTCAAGCAGGTTACGTTGTACGTGGATACGTTAATGATTTATCGTATAGCGATGTATTAAATTACACATTAACATTAAGAAACGGCGCCCCTCAAGCAGCCGGGTCAATGCACTATTCGCAAGCAGGCGGTGCAGGGCGAAACTGTATTTTTACTATAGATGCAGACCAGAGTATAACAGATGCTACCTATTTCCTATTCACAGGTGATGACTTTGATTTTGAAGTTCGGGATTTTCATTATTATGATGACAAATATGTACTTTGCGGTTCACGTAAGAAAGGCTCGGATATTCATGCTTTTGTGGCAAAGATAGATCTATCAGTTCTTCCTCTACAAATGGATTATATGGAATATCAGTTTGATGCGGACATTTTTAATTCTATCTGCGTTCCAAGTAATCAGTCTTTAGGTTATTATGTTTGCGGTAATAAAGGTGATCATGGTGTTATTGCCTCCATTGATAGAGGTAATTTGGATTTAACTAATCTTTATGAAACCGATGAAAAGTGGGAGTACCATAAAATTATTACAAAAAATGATGTGGAAACGGTAAATCCGCGTATTATTGTTTCCGGCAGAAGCACCGCATACCCTCAAGTTGGATTTACTGTTGTTGATATATTGTTTACATCAAGAGTTAATTACTACTGGACTCAATCTACCGAATGGGATTCTCACTGTGTGGTTGCTGATAATTATTTAGATAACACAAAAGTAGTTATGGCATCTTCTTACAATGGAACTGTAACTTTGTATTCAGTTACTCTTTCTATTACTCCTACAATAACAGCGTATTATTACAGTTTCGCTACTACTCCTGATACAAGGTATTGTGTTCGAGATATTGTCATGTCAGAAACAAACGATACGCCTTATCCTCATGTTTCGGTAGCGGGTTTTATGACACATCAACCTGTGTCTTCGCCGGAATGGGCATGGTATGGTGAAACCAGATTATCTGCGCTTACTCCTATGGACACTAAAACTTATTCCCGAATGGGCGATGGATTGTACCAACATTATAAAATAAAATATTATGGCAATGAAGTATATACCGGAGGATATTTTGAAGATGATGAAAAAAAGTGCGCATTATTTGCAACTCCCGGAAAAATAGCAAAAGAATGTGAATATACCGGTCAAAGCGGGGATCCTTACAATGAGCCAATTCATTATTTTACATTTGGATTAACTTCATTAAACTACTCGCCACACAGCATTCAACCTTTTATCTCGCATTCAGTTAATTTTCTTGAAGAACATTGCGGGGGACTTAAAAAAGGCGAAGCGCCCGAAGAAATGCGGGATGATAACGATATTGGAATCATTGCTTTTTCCGACTATATTTTTGTGAATAACATCAAAATAAATATCAACTATCAGATTTACAATGTAATCGGGCAGTTGGTTCAAACAGGAACGGTAATGAGCGATATTTCTACTGCAAAACTTGGTAAAGGAGTCTATATTCTGCGATTGGAAAGCGGGAAAACGTTTAAGTTTGTGAAATAAAAGTATCGCAATTGGCAAAGTAAATCGTTCCAAACTCATAAGAAAAAGTGCTCTTTACTTTCTGTTTGGGAATCAGTGGCTATAAAAGGATATTATCATGAACAGTTTTCCAAAAGTAGAAGGCTTAACCGTAGAGTTTAAAACAGAGATTGAACATTTACAGTCAATAAATTCGAGTTGGGATGCATATCCTGATGCTTTGCACTCATTAGAAGATATTTCGTTAGAAAAAGTGCAATCCTGCATTGAGATGATGCATGAAAAAGGGATGACAATAACAGATTCGCAGCTTTCCTTTTTATTGAAACTAAATTTATTGCGTGAAAACAAACCGACCAATGCAGCATATTTGATGTTTAAAAACAATTATAAATCTGTTCCACGTAACAAAAAAATCGCCGACTTTTTCAAAGACTTGGGTTTAATAGAAAAATATGGCTCAGGTATTCAACGAATTATCCGGTATTTCAAAGAAGAAAACCATCCTGCGCCGGAGTTTATAAATATTTCTGATGGTTTTCAGGCTACCGTTTTTGCAAAGAATTTTGAAAATGTCCCAGAAAATGTCCCAGAAAAGGTTACAGAAAAGGTTACAGAAAACAACACAGAAAACCTATCTCATAGCCAGAAAACAATCCTTAAAGAAATTGAGAGAAATCCATTTGTTAAATCGAAAAGATTGTCTGATTTGGTTGGTATAACGGCTGATAATGTACGAGTTAATCTTTCCAAACTCAAAGATAAAGGTTTGATTGAGCGTATTGGTGCAGATAAAGGTGGATATTGGAAAATAATCACAAAAGATATTTACAATGAGGTCACCAATAGGGTCACCAATGAGGTCACCAATGAGGTCACCAATAAGGTCACCAATAAGGTCACCAATAAGGTCACCAATAAGGTCACCAATAAGGTCACCAATGAGATTACAACAAATCAAAAACAGATAATAAAAGAGTTTTCCGATAATCCAAATATTTCTATCAATAAATTGTCCGAAATAACAGGAATATCTGAAAGGAAAATTAAAGAAAACATCAATAAACTCAAAGAAATGGGATTACTCGAAAGAATCGGCAATAATAAGTCCGGTTATTGGAAAGTTAAAAATAGATAAAAATTAAAAAATGACAAATTCAAAAGTAAGAGTTCGTTTTGCACCCAGTCCAACGGGAGCGCTCCATATCGGAGGCGTGCGCACTGCCCTATACAACTATCTCTTTGCCAAAAAGCAAGGCGGCGCTTTCATTCTCCGTATTGAAGATACCGACCAGACGCGCTTTGTTCCGGGAGCGGAGGAATATATCATCGAAGCATTTCGATGGTTGAATATTACGTTTGACGAGGGCGTTCACGTCGGCGGAAAATATACCCCCTACAAACAATCGGAACGAAAACCGATGTACAAACAATATGCCGACGAACTGATTGCCAAAGGAAAAGCCTATTACGCCTTCGACACGCCCGAATCTTTGGAACACCTGCGCAAAGAACACGAAGCACGAAAAGAAACTTTCATTTACAATGTCGTTACCCGTAAGTCTTTATGCAATTCGTTGAATATGACGGTAGAAGAAGTACAGCAACGATTGTCGTCGGGAGAACCTTTCACGGTACGTTTCAAAATACCCGAAAATACGGATATTTTCATGCACGACTTGATTCGCGGAGACGTTACGGTACATTCCAACACGTTGGACGACAAAGTTTTATTCAAATCCGACGGTATGCCGACCTATCATTTGGCAAATATCGTGGATGACCATTTGATGGAGATTACCCACGTGATTCGCGGCGAAGAGTGGTTGCCTTCCATGCCGTTACATATTTTGCTCTACGATGCTTTCGGATGGGAAGCGCCGAAATTTGCCCATCTGCCCCTTTTGCTGCGTCCCGATGGAAACGGAAAACTGAGTAAACGCGATGGAGATAGGCTTGGTTTCCCCGTTTTTCCGTTGGAATGGAACGACCCGAACAGCGGAGAAAAATCGCGTGGCTATCGCGAAGACGGATATTTTCCGCAAGCAGTTGTCAATATGCTGGCTTTATTGGGATGGAACCCCGGAACAGAACAGGAACTTTTTAACATGGAAGAACTGATAAATGCCTTCTCTATCGAAAGAGTAGGAAAATCGGGTTCCAAGTTTGATGTGGAAAAGGCTAAATGGTTCAATCAGCATTATTTACGTCTTTACAGCGAAAACGAATTAGCCGATTTGTTTTTCCCGATTTTAAAAGAACATGATATTGAAAACATATCAAAAGAGTATGTTGTTTCGGTCATAAGGTTGATTAAAGACCGTGTCGCTTTTATTCGTGATTTCTGGGAACAGGGGTGGTTTTTCTTCCAACCGCCACAACAATACGACGAACAAGTGGTGAAAAAACGTTGGGATGAGAATATCCCGATGACAATGAACCGACTGTCTCAAAAAATCAAAACCATTTCCGATTGGAATCCCGTTGTGATTAAAGAAACAATCATGCAATTTATCACCGAAAACAACCTCAACACAGGACAGATTATGAACTGCATCCGCCTTTTGATGGTTGGCGCAGGCATAGGACCCGACTTAACAGAGATGATGGCGGTTCTGGGGAAAGAAGAAGTGCTGAGAAGAATAGATATATGCAATACTGACAGATTTTTGCAAGGACAGAATTAAAACTGAGTAATCAGAATTTTGCATCGCATGAAAAAAAATAATTGAAAATATTTATCTTTGCATTTTAAAAAAATACATTGAAAAAGTAATAATTATGGCATACGAATCAGTAGATAAACTCCAAAAAGTACTAGCAGATGAGGTATTTAGCCACACAAAAGACCCTAAAAAGGCTTCGGGTAGAGCATTGGGAACTTTGGTTGAAATCATTACTTATTATTTGATGAAAACTTGGAGATTAAACAACAGTATCTCCATCGAAAGAGGACTTACAGAATATGGCAATCCAGATATTACGCATAATGTAGAATATTCCCTGCATCCCATTGTTCGCAGTTCATTTTTAACAATAGACAAATCGGCAAAATCAATAACATCAAATATTATACTTATGAGTGCAGGAAGAACAATAAACACACTTAGCCAAAGTTGGGGTACGCCTCATAAATATGTAAATGCTGTTAATAAAGTATTTGGCGGGCATATTGATTTAGACCCATGTTCAAATGAATTTTCTGTTGTAAAAGCAAAAGTAGAATATTGTTTGCCTCAACATGACGGACTTAAAGAAAGTTGGAATTATCCCACAATCTATGTGAATCCTCCATATGGAATTGATAAAGAGCGTGGAACAACCATAAAAAATTGGTTGGCAAGATGTGCATTTGCATACGATGAATATAAATCGGAAGTTTTGGCATTAGTGCCAATTGCAGCAAATACAACCCATTGGAAAAAATATGTTTTCACAAAAGCCAAATCTATTTGTTTTTTGTACGACACCAGACTTCGCTTTTTAGAGAATGGGAATGGTTCGGGAAAAGGTGCACCAATGGCATGTGCAATGATATACTGGGGGGACAACCAAAATAAATTTTACGAAGTATTTATTGAGTATGGTGCAGTTGTTGACATCTCTAATCTGATTGGAGAGAAAATAGGAACAGATAGAAAAAAAAATGACTTATTTTTATGGCAAGAGGAAACACAAAAGATGCCAACAACAAATTAATTGAAGATTATTTGACAACCATGAATAAAAAACAAATTAATAGTTCAAAAGAACAACATCTTGCCGTTTGGACTGACCCCGAAATTGCAACTTTAAAACTAAAAATAAAAAAATTAGAAAAACAATTCAAAACTTACTACAACGAAAAAGCAGAACTTGAAGAATTATTATTTGAGTTTTTACACAGACATACTGTTGAGTTTGAAGATATTATTCTTGAAATCATAAAATTAAGAAGAAAACTATATAAATCAAATGAATCAACGTATGAAGAAGAAAAAGACGAAATATGTGGTGAAGAAGAAAAAGAGATTTTTGATTTAACTGATGAACAAATAATTGAACTGAAAAAGAAGTTCAGAAAAGCAACCATGTTATGTCATCCGGACAAAATATGTGATGAATTGGAAGATAAAGCCCAAGAAATTTTTATCGAATTAAAACAGGCTTATGATAGAAATGATTTGAAAAGAGTAACCGAATTATTGAATGAGATGAAGAAGAGTAGTTTATTCAAATCAAAATCTGAAAACGTTTTAGAAAAAGATATACTCAAAGCGGAAATTGAAAGGCTTAACAGAAAAATCAAAATTCTTAAATCAGAAATTATTGCCATTGAAAGTAGCGATACCTTTAAAATAATTGAGAATATTCGAAGTTGGGACTATTATTTTATGAGAATTAGAAGAAGGTTATTATGGAAACTTGAGAAATTACAGGATGAAATAGCATATTTAGAGTAGCAGATGAAAAAGAAACCATTTCCACCAATAGAATCATTAGAAATTACAGGAATCAGTTCCGACGGAAAGGCTTTGGGACGGCACGATAATAAGGTTGTTTTTGTTCCTTTTGTAGTGCCCGGCGATGTGGTTGATGTTCAGGTTTTAAAAAGCAAAAAAAACTATGAAGAAGGCGTTGCCGTCCGTTTTCACAAATATTCGGACAAGCGCATAGAGCCGCCTTGCAGTCATTTCGGAATGTGCGGAGGCTGCAAATGGCAAAATATGGACTACGCCGAACAATGTCGCTATAAACAGCAGCAAGTAGAGGACAATTTGGTGCGAATTGGTCATCTCGACATTCCGCAAATTGAACCGATTATTGCTTCCGACAAGATTTTCTTTTATCGCAACAAATTGGAATACAGTTTTAACAATCGCCGATGGTTGCTTGACAATGAACGCGATACGGAAACGGAAATCAACGCCAATGGACTGGGTTTTCATCTTCCCGGTTTGTGGGACAGAATTTTAGATATTAAAAAATGTTACTTACAGGAAGAACCCTCCAACGCCATTCGCTTAGCACTGAAACAATATGCCATCGAAAACGGATTAACCTTTTACGACCAGCGTAAAAAAGATGGTTTTCTTCGTAATGTTCTGATTCGTAACACAGTATCATCGCAATGGATGGTGATGATGATTTTCGGTTATGAAGACCGTTTCAGACGTGAAGCGATATTGGATTTTATTCTGCAGCAGATTCCTCAACTGACCTCTTTGGTATATGCCATCAATGAAAAAACCAACGACACCTATTCCGACCTCGCTTTTCACCCATATAAAACACAGGATTACATTGTGGAAGAGATGGGAAATTTGAAATTCAGAGTCGGACCGACCTCGTTTTATCAGACCAATCACGATCAGGTTTTGAAACTGTACGGCGTGGTGCGTGATTTTGCGGCATTAACAGGCGATGAAATCGTTTATGACTTATATACAGGAACCGGAACTATTGCCAACTTCATTGCCGACAGAGCGAAAAAAGTCGTTGGAATAGAATACATTGAAGATGCAGTTAAAGACGCCCGCATCAACTCCGAATGGAACAATATTACAAACACATCCTTTTATGCCGGAGACATGGCAAAGGTTTTAACGTCCGATTTTATCCTTCAAAACGGGAAACCGGATGTCATCATCACCGACCCCCCACGCTCCGGAATGAACGAAAAAGTTATAACACAAATCATCAAAGCACACCCTGCCCGCCTTATTTACGTCAGTTGCAATCCCGCAACCCAAGCACGCGACCTCTCTTCGATGAAAGAGTTTTACAACATCACCAAACTGCAACCATTCGACATGTTTCCACATACACATCATGTAGAAAATGTGGCGCTGCTGGAGGCAAAGTAAAGTGAATTTGCATGTTTTCAAAAAACCAATTACCTTTGCTATCGCAATCGCCATTACAGTAATGACGGTTGCGATAATTTAATAAAACAAATTATCACGGCTACAACATCAAATGTATCGGTTTATCATTAGATGATATGTAAGTGCTAACATAAAAAAACAAGGCAGCCCAGAAGCCGCCTCGTTTTATAAATTTAATAACAAACTTCTGTTTTAGAATGTCCAACCTAAACGCAACAACGGTTGAGCATAAAGATTAACGGCTAGATCATTGTATCTTTCTTTACTTTTCTCAAAGTCGTCATCATTAGACCAATAAGTTAGGTAATGAGATACTCCTAATCCAAAACCAACTTCTGCTCCAACATACAGATTCTTAGCAAAGAAATAGTTGAAACCTGTCGTTATCCCTAAATCAAAATCAAAAGAATCTGATTCGCCGATGTTTCTTTCTTTCTCTGTTTTGTCATTTGTTTTATATTTGTGAAAATTGGATGAATAGCCTAAACCAATTCCTCCACCGAAATAGGGAGCCAGACGCGGAGTCCCTTTAAAATAATACACAATGCCAGGCTCAACAGAGATACTGAAAGCGGAATAACTTTCTTTTACTTTATCCTTGCCTGATTTTCCGTTTTTACCCATTTCAGATGCAAATCCTAATTCTACACCGAGACGAAAAGCCACACTGTTGGAAAAATGGAAGTAACCTGCCAAATTCCCCGAATTGATAATGTTTTGCCCAAACGGAGCAAAACCTACTTCAAGAGAGAAATCTCCTGATCTTGGTTTGTAATTTTCCTGTGCTAACGCAACACTCATTAATCCTACTGTTAAAACAGTTAATAGTAATACTTTCTTCATATAAATAAAAAAATTTAATTTACCTACTCTATATGCTTTTCGGTATCCGCAAAATGTGAGGCAAAGGTAAGAAATATTTTTAATTCTGATGTTTAATTGAAAATAATTTTTACTAACATATCTTTGTTAATAACTTGCGCACTTTTAAATGAAGTAAACTTGTGATTATTTTTACCTTTGTTTTTCACATTCTACCATATGAATATATGAAGACAGAAGTTGGACAAATACACGATGAATTAATTGAAGGTATTCGTTGTTTTTTCAAAGAACATTCGTTTGAAAAAGCGCTATTAGGGCTTTCTGGTGGCATTGATTCGGCTGTTGTGGCTGCGTTATCCTGCGAAGCGCTGGGGAGTGAAAATGTGTGGGGAATTTTGATGCCATCGCGTTTTTCGTCAGAACATTCCATCAAAGATGCGGAAGATTTGGCGAAAAATTTGGGATGTCGGTACAATACCATCTCTATTGAACCTGTTTTTACTACCTTGCTTGAAACACTTGAACCGTTGTTTGAAAACAGACCTTTCGATGTTGCAGAAGAAAATATGCAGGCACGTATCAGAGCAGTAATTTTGATGGCGCTTTCCAATAAATTCGGACATATCTTGTTGAACGCTTCCAATAAAAGCGAATTATCGGTAGGATACAGCACTTTGTACGGCGATTCTTGCGGAGCGTTGTCGGTAATTGGAGACCTCTATAAACGACAAGTAATTGATTTAGCTCATTATATCAATCGTAACATAGAAATAATTCCGAAAAACACCATTCTAAAACCACCTTCAGCCGAATTACGTCCTAATCAAAAAGACAGCGATTCGCTCCCTGATTATGAAGTGTTGGATGCAATTCTTGAACATCATATAGAAAAAGGTTACGACGCTTCGAAAATAGTAAAGTTAGGATATGATAAAAAGTTGGTTGATAATATTTTAAAAATGTATTATAATAGTCGGTATAAACGGCAGCAGATGCCACCGATTTTGAAGGTAGTACATTAGTATTGGTTTCAGGTTTTTGATATTAATAATATTGAAATAACTACGGGAATGTTTCCTCCCTTAAAATAAGGTATATCATTATACTGAATATAAAAGTACTAATTCATTATTTTACCTTCCTGTTTTTTTATTACTTTTGCAGGTTCTAAATTTATAAAAATGATTAATAATTAAAAAACAAATAAAATGAATAAAAAAAATTTACTATCGTCGTTGTTGGTTGCAATACTTTTGTTCGGTTGTGGTCTGGGAAAAGTACGGATGGTTTCTATTGATTCGGGGAATACCATTGAATTATACCAAAATTTGAGCGTTAAATTAAGTCAAGACCTTTGTCCCGAAGAGCGGTTAAACGAGTGGGATACAATGGTTTACTTCACCATTGATCCGCCGGTGTTCGGTCGTTTTATGTGGACGGAAAAGAATGTGATAACATTTTCACCGGCAATGGGTTTTGCACCTGCTACTGATTACACTATACGGTTGAATCCGAAGGCTTTCGTAGCGCTTTCGGGAAAACCGTCCGTTTCCGATGCCGTGATGAAGTTCAGTACTGCGCCTTTGGATATTCAGAGCGTTCATTGCTATTGGAACATGCACGATGGGAAAAAAGCAATACAGTTTTATGTTTCTTTCAACTATGACATTTATCCCGCCGACCTGGAAACATTGTTAAAAGTGAGTATTGACAAGAAAAAATATGACGTAGAAGTTGAAAATGAACGCGATAACGACAATACCGTTTCGTTTTACGTTTTTTATCCCGATGAAAAATCGCCTTCTTTCGCCCTCATTGAGATAGGAAAAGGGATGGCTTGCGTCGGATGTGGATTACTCTCTCAGAAAGAGATAGTTGCGGAAGTAAATATTCCGTCTCTTGAGGTTTTTTCCGTTACCTCTTATGAAACCAATGTAGAATTGGAAACTGCATCACTAATGCTATACACCTCTCAACCTGTTGAAGAAACCGGTATCAAAAAGCATATAACCATATCGCCTTCGGTGAAAAACTTGGATATTTCGGTTGCTAAAGGCGGTGTTTTGTTAAAAGGAGCCTTCGATCAAACTAAAAATTATACCGTTACCGTTTCAAAAAATCTGAAAAGCGTATTTGGCATTTTGTTAAAAGAAGATTATCAAGTATATGTTACTTTTGCCGAGCCGGCGCCTTTTCTATCCTTCGACGATGACCGGGCATCTTATCTTTCTCTTAAAGGCGAGCGCAATTTGTCTATACGGGCGGCTAATATTCAAACAGTTGAGTTGTCTGTGTTCAAAATTTATGAGAACAACATTCAACACTATTTAAGGGATGGATACAATTGGGGATGGAATTGGGATGATGAAGACGACGAATGGTACGATTATACCTACTGGCCCCGAAACAGACACTACGGCGACCCCGTTTTCACCAAGCAAATTGACATGAAACAACTCCAAGCGGGCAACGGACAATATATTCTCAAACTCGACCCTGTTGAGATGCGCCTTGATGACCGCTACAAAGGACTGTATATCATAACAATAGAAGACAAAGAACGGGCGTGGTTGCAAAGCAGTATTATGCTGTCCATGTCGGATATTGGATTGGTGGTACACGAAGGCGTAAACGGATTTATGGCTTGTGCCGTTTCCATTCAGGACGGGAAACCGTTGAGCGGCGTTAAAATAACGCTCATCAGCGACAACAATCAGGAAATATTGAGTGAAACAACCAATGCCGACGGCGTTATTATGATTCACGATATTAAAAAGCGGTTCAATAATTTCACTGTTTCAATGGTAACGGCTCGTAAAGATAACGATTTCAACTATTTGAGTTTCGACCGAACGCGGGTTAATACCTCCCGTTACGACTTGTCGGGAAAATGGACTGCGAACCTCGATTTTGATGTTCTGATGTATGGCGACAGAGATTTATACCGCCCTGGCGATTCAGTACATGTCAATGCTATTGTGCGCAACTGGAACTTTGAATCCATCAAAGATATTCCCGTAACTTTTAAAGTTCAAAATCCGCTCGGAGAAACAGTCGAAAGATTTCGTAAGACATTGCAGGACAACGGCTTTGCCGACATTTCGTTTGCACTGCCTCCTTATGCTCCAACGGGCTATTGGAACATCATTTTTGAAAATGCTGCCGGCGTAGTACAAAAAAACTATCTCATTCATGTTGAGGAGTTTATGCCAGACAGAATCAAAGTTACCGCCACAACCAATAAAACAAAATACAACTCCCGCGAACCCATCATATTAGAGGTCGAAGCCGTCAATTTATACGGACCACCCGCCGCCGGACGCAACTACGAAGCCTCGTTAAGTATCTACCATAAACAGTTTACCGCTCAGAAATTTCCCGATTACGATTTTTATATCAGCCGACACAACAGCCGTTATCTCGATGAGGAACGCTCCGGAACAACCGACGATAAAGGTCGTTTCACCGAAACCTTTAAACCCGATTTCCTTCCGCTTTCGGGAGCATACAGCGGAAATATTTTTACTACGGTTTTTGATGAAAATGGTCGTCCGGTGAACAGGATGAATAGATTTGAAGTTTTTACACAAGATGTTTTTCTCGGAATAAAAAATAATGATTATTGGTATGGAACTTCTTCGCCTATTAATTTCGGACTGATTGCCGTAAATACTTCCGGCGAACTGTCGAAAGCAGATGCGGTGCGGGTTGTCATTGAGCGTTCATACTACGAAAACGTGCAGGTACGCGTTGGAAACAGCAATAAGTTCGAATACCGCTCGCAACGAAAAACGGAAATAGCCTTCGATAAAAAGATGACCATCACAGGAAATGAAACCGACATACAGTTTACACCCAAACTATCAGGTTCATATCAAATTAAAATGTATTTGAAAGGCAGTGAATATTTTACAACCTCTTCTTTTTACGCTTACGGATTTGATGCGACTTCCAACAACTCGTTTGCCGTTGATAAAGAAGGAAGTATCACCATAGAACTTGATAAAAAAGAGTATGAACCCGGTGAAAAAGCAAAAATACTCTTTACAGCGCCGTTTTCGGGAAGAATGTTGATAACAATAGAATGTGATAAAGTTAAAGATTATCAATGGATTACACTCGACAACAAGTCGGCTTCGCTGACTTTGAACATCAAAAACGAATACATGCCCAACTGCTATATCTCGGCAACAGCATTTCGCAACTTGTCCGAAAACAACAATATCCCGTTGACCGTTGCTCGCGGATATGAAAATATCACCGTTCGTAAACAATCGAATATGGTAACGCCTTCCATCGAAGCAGTCGAAAAGAGCCGTTCCGGAACAAAACAGACCGTTAAAGTCAAAGCCATGCCTAACAGCCACGTAACCATCGCCGTCGTTGACGAAGGCATTTTACAAATTACCAACTATCAAACCCCCGACCCCTATTCCTATTTCTACGGACGGCGCGCCTTAGAAATAGAAGCATACGACCTCTATCCGCTGCTTTTTAAAGAAACTTTTGGTAAATCGTCATCCGGCGGAGATGCAGGATTAGACATGAGCCAAATGATTAACCCGATGACAAACAAGAGAGTGAAGTTGGTTACTTTCTGGAGCGGCGTACTGAAAACCGACGGCTCAGGCAAGGCAGAAACAGCTATTGACATCCCACAGTTCAGCGGAAGTTTGCGAATCATGGCTGTCAACTGGAAAGATAACCGTTTTGGTTCGGCAAGTAAAAATATGACTGTTGCCGACCCCATAGTGCTTAGCAGCGGGATTCCCCGTTTCTTTTCACCAAACGATGCCCCCAAAATACCTGTTGTTTTGCGGAATACGACCGACAAAGATGCTCAGGTAAAAGTTACTATGAACGTTTCACCGCTACTTTCCATTACGGGTGATAAAAATAAAACCGTCAACGTAAAAGCGGGAAAAGAAGAGACCTGTTTTTATGAAGTTGTCGCTCATAACGACATCGGAGAGGCATACATCGAAGTAAAAGCCCAAGCCTTTTCGGAAACATTTACCGAAAAAACCGACATCAGCATCCGACCACCGACCGGATTTACCTCAAAATATGAAGGAGGCGCTATCAAAGCGGGAAGCCAGTTTTCTACTGATGTGGGGGAACATTTTATCCCATCTACCACAGTTACCAACATGATGTTCAGTTCCAACCTCGCAGCGCAATATGCCGGCGCACTGAGCGAAGTGATGTACTATCCTTACGGCTGTTTAGAACAGACCACCTCGCGCGCTTTTCCGCTTCTCTATCTCGACGACCTTGCAACAAGCATCGAAAAAGCAAAATCGGGCGGACAAACCACCCGTTTCGTCATCAACGAATCCATAAAACGTATCATGTCCATGCGCACATCCAACGGCGGATTGGCTTATTGGCCCGGGTCATCGGATATTAATATGTGGTCGCAGTGTTATGCCGCTCATTTCCTGACAGAAGCAATAAAAGCGGGTTACTCAGTTGATGCCGACTTCATGAACCGACTGTTATTACACATCACCGCTTTTGCCAAAACGCAACAATGGGAAGAATATGCTTTTTGGGACGATGCCACCCAAAGTTATAAGCCCAAAAAACGCATCGCCAAGTCGGTCATCTACGCCCTGTATGTATTGGCACTGAACGGAAAACAGGAAATATCGCAGATGAACTTCTACAAAAGCAACGTCAACGAACTGACGCCCGATATGCGCTGTATGCTTGCAACCGCTTACGCTGCCATCGGAAACATGCCGGCATGTAACGAACTGTTGAATTTCAAAGAAGACAATCCAAGAACACGAGCCATGAGCGGAGGCGACTTTTCTTCCTACATCCGTAATAACGCCTTGATGCTGACATGTTTGATAGATGCGGATTCCAACGACCCGCGCATCCCTGCATTAGCATTGCAACTCAACAAAAGTGTGAAAGATGAACGTTATCTCTCAACGCAGGAAAAATCTTTTACCCTGTTGGCTTTCGGAAAATTAGCCCGTAAAGCAGCAAAAAACAACATCACCGCCAATATTACTTTCGGAGGAAAAAATATTGGCGCCTTCGACGGAAAAATGTTTACATGGAAAACCAACAAAGGTGAAACAGGAAACTTAAACATAACCACTCAAGGAACGGGCGAACTCTATTATTTCATCGAAACAAGCGGTATCCCTACCGTTCCCGACAAAGAGACCGACAACCAACTGAAAGTACGCAAACGTTTCCTCAACCGTAACGGACAAGAAATTGACCTTAACCATGTGAAACAGGGATATTTAATAATTGTAGAAATTACTGCCCAGACAACCAATACTTTAAAAGTGGAAAATGTGGCAATTCAAGATGTCCTTCCGGCATGTTTTGAAATAGAAAATTCACGTTTGACAGCCGACGACCGTATATTTTCATTTATGAAAACTCCCAGAATCTATCCCGACTACTTAGACATCCGCGATGACCGTATTACCGCCTTCACCACCGTAACGCCATCCGTCAAATATTTCTACTACAGCGTCAGAGCCGTCTCAACAGGTACTTACATCATGGGAGCAGTCAACGCTTCCGCCATGTACGACGGAAATTATAACAGTAACTTCGGAAATAATAAGGTAACGGTGAGATGAGAAAAGTTATCACTTTTTGTAGTTAGAGATAGCAGAAAAGGAAATTTTGTTTGCTTAACACTCAATATATGCCATAAGAATTTTTTCCGGAATTCTCTTTAACGGCTCAATATCAATAAATGTTAAAGTATATTCGGGAACAGTTTCTTTTAAAAGACGGGGTATCTCAAAGAAATCTTTTCCAGTATGGTAGAGAGAGATTAACAAAACAGGCTTATCACGTTTTATAGTTTCCAATGCCCCTTTAACAGCATTGTATTCAAACCCTTCAATATCCATCTTTATTAACCCCACATTTCGATTTTTACATTCGTCGTCTATTGTAACAATCTCTATATCTTGCGTTTTGGTGTTTTCGGAATAATGTTTGTTGAGTAGCGTCGAAGTACTGTCTCTTTTACATCCGATTTGCATAATACTGCTTACATCTCCTACCCCCTTTTGCAAAGGAATTATTTTTTCACTACCTAAATGTTTGTTGAAAGATATGGTCTTACACAAGTCATGATATATCTTTGTAACCGGCTCGTATGCTAAAATTTCATTAGGTTTGTATAATAAAAAAACTAATGCAGAATCTCCGATGAATGCGCCACAATCTAAAAAGTCCTTTCCAACCAACTTCTCTTTAACCGTTTCGGGTAAATGTATTAAACCGTTATGATACTTGCACATGAGCATGGTATATTTTTCGTCTGAAAGGCAATAATCCACTCCTTCCCATTTTAATAAAAATTTCCCTCCTTTACGTTTTACGCTTTTTTGCAATTTCTTATTATATGCGTAACAATCAATTATTTCTTCTTCTATCACCTCCGGAGCAAAAGAGAGCAAAGTCTTTATTCGGTTGTCAATATGATTAATTATTAATTGTTCTGCATCATCGTTTGAAAAAAAATCAGTATCAAACGCTATATTATTGTTAAAACAGTAATTGATAAAATCAATTGAAAGAGGCAGGTCATAATCATGGTAAGGAATTTTATTATGGGGTAATACAGTTCTTTTTAACTTCCACATCGCATATAAAGGATTGTACCATTTGAATCCGACTTTTCTTACAAATAACGGATATTTATTTTTTTTCTGAATAAGCAAATAATTTTTATCCCCTTCTGATAGAATTTGCTTGCTCTTTTCCTCCATTAGAGCAATCAAACGTTTTAAAATGTATTCTTTATTTATTATCATAATTCAAAAATTGATTTCTCTGGTAATAATTTTTCAAATGCCTGATTTATTATATCTTTTGTTTTCTCAAAATCAACAATATCGTTGCTGTCGTTGATACAAAAAAGTCTGTATTTTTGTTTTACAATATAATCGGCAACTATTTTGGAGCGTTGGTCTGTAATAATATGTTCGTTGCAAGTGTCGTTAATTCCATGAGGAACAAAATTACCGCTCAAAATCTGTTCGTAACGCACAGTCCAAGGTGAAACATCGGTATTGCTCCTAAATTTGTTTCTGCAAACAACATCAAATGTATCAAATTCTTCATCCCAAAGTTTTTCAAATGTCGATTTTAAAAATGGTATCGCTACATGCGGATTTTTCAATCCTACATTATTGGAATAAGGCAATAAAAATAAGTTTTTCAAATTGACTGATATTCCATATTTCAGGTTAAACCATTTGAAAAAATTGTTTGCAATAATCGACTTAAAATTGTGCCGTTTCTGCATCAATCCAACATTGTTTAATAAATAATATCCTGACGGCAAAATCGGAGTTATGGGCGTAAGTTGTGCAATATCGACGGGATATTCGTTTTTAAAAAATCGCAACCGATCTGTTTTTTTTCCAATGAACATATCATCGTTGAAATACACAAAATTTTCGCTTAAATCTTTAATTCTGTGCATATTCAGTTCTATTGGATGCGAAGAAAATGTCGGCAGATATTCTTTCGGAATAAAATCGGAATGATGTACAATATTCAACTTTTCAGCGTTATTATTGAGCCATTCGGGTAAATGTCCCCAAGTAACTAAATGGATTTTATTTACCCACGGAGCAAATTTCTCGACACTGCGAAACCAATAGTGCAGGTTGTCCCATTCGCGAAAACGAGCAATAGAGGTATCAACTCCTTTCTCTTCCTTGTAATACTTTTTATATTCGGCTTGCCATTCAGGGTCATTGCCATCAAGCCACGTTATAACAAAATCTATCGGATAGTTTTTTTTCATAATTACAATGCTGTTATGGAAAAAAGTTTGTCTAATAAAAAGGTGTCTTCTTTGTAGGTTAATTTCATATTGGATTCCTCACCTCGTACAATAAATATTTTTTCATTCGGCAGATACCTCAATACTATTCCGCAGTCATCGGTTGCCATAAAATTCACATCTTGTAAGGCATTTTTGTATGCTTCCGCAATGACCGACAATTTAAAACCCTGTGGTGTTTGACTTCTTTGTAAATATTTTCTATCAGGAATGTTGGTGATAAACTGACCGTTATCATTCGTCTGTATTATGGTATCTGTTGCGGGAATAGCAACATCAACGGCGTTGTATGATTTCAATGCTATAACTACATCATCTATAATTCGTTGTGTTACTAATGGTCTAACCGCATCGTGAAAAATCAAATTGCAATCACCGAGATTTGAATAGGCATTGATAGCGTTTAGACTTGATTCATAGCGGTGTTCTCCACCATTTAATATTTTTTTTACTTTTTCCCATCTATTTGAAATTTGCATATTCTCTATTGTTGAAACAAAGAGTGGGTTAATAACAATCGCTATTTCGTCAATATTTTTGTTTTGTTCAAAAGCATCAACCGTATGTTCTATCACAGTTTTCCCTGCAACTTTGAAAAACTGCTTTGGGATAGTGTCTCCCATCCTTGTTCCCATTCCACCGGACAAGATAATTGCAATGTTTTGCATAAAATCCATTATTTATAATAAATATAAAAACGTGCAAAGGTAAAAAAATATGGCGTATATTTGCATAATATTTAAAATTATGTCTCAACGCGAAACAGCAGCACGCCATCATTTAATTATGAACAAATTGCGCAGGGTAAAAAGAGCAACTTTTGAAGAAATTGCCGATTACCTGAGGCGCGAATCCGAAATACAGGGTTACGATTTCAACATTTCCAAACGCACTTTTCAGAGAGATATTCTCGAAATTGCTTCTATTTACGGCGTTTGTATCAAGTTTGATTATTCGGGCAAGTACTATTATATTGACGATGAATTTAAACCCGAAATGAGCGACCGTTTTTTTGAAGCCTTCGATGTGTATAATGCACTGAGAGTCAGCGAACGAAACAAAGAGTATATCTATTTAGAAAAACGCCAGACACAGGGAACCGAACACCTCTATGGCTTGCTTCACAGCATCAAAAACCGTTTGCAAGTCTCTTTTTCCTATCAAAAATTTTATACCGATGCCCCTGAACAACGAAATGTTAATCCTTTGGCAGTTAAAGAGTTTAAATATCGTTGGTATCTTGTAGCACGGGATGAATTTGATAAAAAGATGAAAATCTACGCATTAGACAGGATGACAGGTTTGGAAATTTCAACTGTCCATTTTCCCGAAGACACCGATTTCGACCTCAACGTCATGTTGAAATACAGTTTCGGTATCATTGTTCCAAACGATGCCAAACTGCAAAAAGTAGTACTGTCGTTCGAACCGTTACAGGGAAAATATATCAAATCGCTGCCTCTGCACGAAACACAGAAAATCCTTATTGACAACGAAAAAGAGTTACGCATTAGCCTGAACATCTACCTTACACACGATTTCAAAATGGAAATTTTATCCATGGGCGAAACTGTGAAAGTGATGGAACCGAAAAGTTTTGTAAAGGAAATAAAAGAGAGTTATCAGGCGGCATTGGAAAAATATAAATAAAAAAAATGATTGTTGCCTCGAAAATTGAAAAAAATCGTAAACGTACCCATAAAAAACCGCAAATAATCTTACCTCATGCTCAATTTTGCTGCTTTAGATTTTGAAACTGCCAATTACCACTCTTCCAGCGTTTGCAGTGTAGGTATCGTCATTGTTCGAGATGGAATTATTACTGATAAAATTTACCGTTTAATTCGTCCAGAACCGGAATGGTATTCCTATTGGCACACTCAAATTCACGGACTTACTGCCGAAGATACCGCAAACGAAAAAGTATTCCCGTATATATGGCAGGAAATAGCACCGAAAATTGTCGGTTTACCTTTGGTAGCACACAACAGCCCTTTCGACGAAGGTTGTTTACGGGCGGTACATCGCGTTTATCAAATGGATTATCCCGATTATACGTTTCACTGCACCTGTCGTGCATCGCGCCGATATTTCGGAAAAACGCTACCCAATCACCAACTCCACACCGTTGCTGCAAATTGCGGCTTTGACCTGAAAAACCACCACCACGCCTTAGCCGATGCAGAGGCTTGTGCGGCGATTGCAATGAGGATTTTTTTATAAAGAAACCAAATAAAGAAGGTAATAGAATAAATTATATTTGGCTATAACTATATTTTTTTTACCTTTGCAGCCAAATATAATACTTATTTTCGATGGCTTTAATAGGAAGAAAACCTGAACAGGATACGTTACAACGCATTATTGAATCGGATAAGGCAGAATTTGTAGCCGTTTTTGGAAGACGCAGAGTAGGCAAAACATTTCTAATTCGAGAATTTTTCGACAGTAAATTCACATTCTACCACACAGGAATAGCAAATACCGGAATGGAATTACAGTTACATAGTTTCAATTCCTCTCTAAATCATTACGGTACAGTTGATTATCCGAAAGCCAATACATGGTTCGACAGTTTTGAACAACTAAGACATTTAGTATCCAAAAGTCGAAAAAAAGGAAAAAAAATTATATTTATTGATGAAATACCATGGATAGATACCCCGCGCTCAGGTTTTCTTGCTGCATTAGAACATTTTTGGAACGGATGGGCTTCAGGACAAAAAGAGATAGTACTTATTGTTTGCGGATCAATAACTTCATGGATAGTAGATAAATTACTGAACAGTCGCGGTGGGTTGCATAATCGCGTAACGCAACAAATTCATTTAAGTCCGTTTACACTTTCAGAATGTGAAGAATATTACAAAAAATACCATATTCTCATGTCGCGACATGAGATAGTTGAAAATTACATGATTTTTGGTGGAATACCCTTTTATCTCAGTTTGATGCAAAAACAACTCAGCATGGCTCAAAATGTTGATAACCTTCTTTTTGCAGAAAATGCGCCACTCAAAAACGAATTTCAAAATCTGTATGCTTCCCTGTTTAAAAAAGCGGATAATCACATAAAAATTGTTGAAGCGTTAAGTAACAAAGCCAAAGGATTAACGCGCGATGAAATTATCAATGCCACAAAATTACCGAATGGCGGCAGCATTAATCGTACACTGAAAGAATTGGAACTTTCGGGATTTATTCGCCGTTACAAAAATTATGGCAAGAAAATTCGACAAAGTTTATACCAACTCGTTGATTTTTACACGCTTTTTTACTTTAACTTTCTTCATAACAATACATTCAAAGACGAACATTATTGGACAAACTTTATCGAAAACGCACGCCATCGCGCTTGGTCGGGATATGCCTTTGAACAAGTATGCCTATCTCATTTACCTCAAATAAAGCAAAAACTCGGTATTTCAGGCGTGTTAACAAACGCTTATTCGTGGGTAAGCAATGACAAAGAGCACAGCGCACAAATTGATTTGGTCATAGAACGAAACGACAGAGTAATAAACCTTTGCGAAATGAAATTTGCAAATGGAATATTTACAATTAATAAAAAATTAGATGAAAACCTTCGCCATAAACGCACAGCGTTTAGAGAAGAAAGCAAAACCAACAAGGCTTTGCACTTAACAATGATAACAACTTATGGAGTAAAACATAATTTATATTGTGGCAATATTCAATCTGAAATAACTGTTAATGACCTGATTACGTAAATTTAATATAATTTATATTTGGCTATAACTCGATATTTTATCTACTTATAGCCAAATATAGAATAAAAAATAAAACATGGAAAGAATAATTTCAACCGAAAAACTTCCTGTCAAAATGTGGCTCAGCGAGCCTGAAGACGGGGCTTTAAAGCAAGCGCTAAACCTTGCTAACTTGCCTTTTGCGTTTAGCCATATCTGTCTGATGCCCGACACACACGAAGGCTATGGGATGCCCATCGGAGGCGTTTTAGCAACGAGAAACGTGATTGTTCCCAATGCAGTTGGGGTGGACATCGGCTGCGGAATGTGTGCCGTGAAGACAAACATCAAAACCAACAGTTTGGAACGAAAACAACTGACGAAAATTATGGAAGGTATTCGCGAACTTGTTCCACTCGGGTTCGACCACCACAAAGAACGACAGGACGAATCACTTATGCCGCAAGGTTACAATATTGATAATTTAATAGTGGTAAAACGTGAATACTTTAAAGCGTTAAAACAACTTGGAACGCTCGGCGGTGGTAATCATTTTATAGAACTGCAACGCTCCGACGATGGATTTCTTTGGATAATGGTACATTCGGGAAGCCGTAATTTCGGACTACAGGTTGCCGAATATTACAACAAGAAGGCAAAGCAACTGAACGAAGCCTATTTTTCATCTGTCAGTCCAAAAGCAGATTTGGCTTTTTTGCCTTTTGAGACCGACGAAGCACATACCTACTACCAAGAGATGAAATATTGCACCGAATTTGCATTAGCAAACCGCAAACTGATGATGGAACGCATTCAACAGGTCGTTTCAGCAACCCTCAACAACGTATTTTACGAGCCGATGATTAACATAGCCCACAACTACGCCGCATGGGAAGAACATTTTGGCACGAAAGTAATTGTCCACCGTAAAGGGGCAACATCGGCAAAGGTGGGCGAAACAGGCATCATACCCGGTTCACAAGGCACAAAATCCTATATTGTAGAAGGTTTGGGAAATCCCGAAAGTTTTACAAGTTGTTCTCATGGAGCAGGACGTGTGATGAGCCGGAGCGCCGCCATCCGAAACCTCAACCTCGAAGAAGAAAAACGCAAACTTGACGAACTCGGAATCATCCACTCCATCCGCAATAAATCGGACTTGGAAGAAGCCTCGTCGGCATACAAAGACATTTCACAAGTGATGACGCTCCAAAGCGACTTAGTAGAAATAAAAACAGAACTTAGCCCATTGGCGGTGATAAAGGGGTGATTATTGTCGAAGGAAGATATTTCAAAAGTTTTTTTTAACTTTTAAGACATCTTCATATAAAAAAACATTTTTTCAACAACGACATATTATGGCACTCTGCGCCTCTATCTTTGCATCGTTTATTTTAAAATTTATCTGAAATGAAAGATTTTTTTGAAAAATTATCGGCAGACCGTTGTTTGGAACTGAAAACAAACACAATTAATTCCTCATCATTATCTCCGGATGAAGATAATAATGAATGGTATATGTTTCTTGCATATTTTGGCAGAGTTCCCAATCGGTTTATTTTGAAAAATATTGATTGTGAAAAAGCCAATAAATGGCTTTTAGAAAAATATCAAGACAATATAAAAGAATGTTTTTATGATGAATATTCTCAAAAAAGAAAAAGATTTCGCCAAGTATTTTACGTTTTGTTTGACGACTTGACGGTGTATTTGGAAAGATGGGGAGTTGTTACTTTTTTGTATAGAAAAACCGATAACGTTTTGGTTGATAAAGTAGTGAACGAAATAAAAAAGTTCAAAAAAAGAAGCCGCAATAAACCTGAAATACAGTTACTTGTTACAGACGGCGGGTTTTCCACACGGACAATGGAAATATCTCGTCCCAAATTGTCCATCGAAGATAATTACAATGACGATTTTTTACCCATACATCAAACCATACTAAACCGATTACGGAAGAAAAACGACAAAGGTTTGATATTGCTTCATGGCAAACCCGGAACGGGCAAAACGTCCTATATCCGCTACCTGATAACTAAAACAAAAAAGCATGTTATTTTTCTGCCACCCAATATGGCAGCATCCATTACCGACCCAAGTCTGATGAATGTGTTGATTGACTATTCCAATTCCATTTTCGTTATCGAAGATGCCGAAAACATTATCGTTGATCGTAACCGCAGCGGCTCGTCGTCGGTTTCGGCATTGTTAAATCTTGCCGATGGGTTGTTGAGCGACTGCCTTAACATTCAAATCATCTGCTCGTTCAATACCGACCTTTCGCGGGTGGATAGCGCCCTGATGCGCAAAGGAAGACTGATTGCCAAATATGAGTTTTTGGAGTTGGAAGTTCCCAAGGCACAAGCACTGTCGAACAAGTTGGGATTTTCCTCCGCCGTCACCACGCCCATGACACTCGCCGCCATTTATAATCAACATGAAACGGAATTTGACTATTCAACGCAACGTCGAAGTGTGGGTTTTAAAATTGCGATGTAGGTTAATTGGGGATATTATAGTAGATAATTTAAAGTTTAATGATGTATCTTTGCGGACAGAAAAATTAAAGATAAAAAATTATGGCAAAAGTATTTAGAGTTACGCCTAAGCGTTTAAAAAGAACTCAATCGAAAAAGATATGAAAGAGAAAAGGTTGTGAAATTATTTGGAAAAGTAATAAAATATAAAAATTATAAATAGTATGGCAGAACTAACTTACATTTTAAAAGATATTTTTTCAACCGAGAATGCAAATTCTTGTTTAATTGAAAACGATGCAAAAAAATATCATATCCCTGCATATCAGAGAGGTTATAAGTGGTCTTCGCATACCAATGGCGCTGTAACTATTTTGTTGAATGATTTAAAAGTGGCATTTAAAAACGACAAAAGTAAAGATTATTATCTACAGTATATCACACTTAAAAAAATTGAACTTAAAAAAAATGAAGAAAAAAATACGGTTTTGGAAGTTATTGATGGTCAACAACGCTTAACCACACTTTCCATTTTACTTTCCGTAATTTCAAATATTGAAGGTGTTCTCAGAGAGGAAAATATAGCAAATGAAAAGTTAGATTATGCCATTCGGAGTGATTTTTTTTCACAATATATTTATAATTTTGAAAATCAAAAGATACTGTTAGAGCAGGATTGGAATGAAGAAAATGATAATTTGTGTGTAAATGGAAATATATTGTCAGGGCAAGATATTTTCTTTTTATTTCATGCTGCAAAAAAAATTAATGACTATTTAACTACAGAAATTGATACCCTAAAAGACTTTCACACGTATATTTTAGAACATGTTCGAATAATTGTTAATGTTGTAGAAGCCGGTACTTCAAGTGAGAAATTATTTAGAAATCTCAATAGCAATAAAGTAATTCTTAAAGATACCGATCTGGTGAAAGCACTACTCATTACACGAATGGGCAGACAGCCTGAAGATGGTAGTAAAATACGTTTTCGTGAAATTCTTGAAAAAAGAGTTTCATTTGGAAGACAGTGGGATGAAATTTCAAGATGGTGCAACATGCCGGAAATAAACTCTTTCTTTTTTTCGAAAGAAAATAAGGGTATGAAAGAATTAATAAAGTTAGTTGCCAAATTAAATAAGTATGAAGTTCCAAAAACAAAGGAAACCTACCCTTTGTTTAATTTTTTTCATAAAAAAGAAGTTGATAAAATTTATGGAGATATTCTCAAGTTGTATTTTGTTTTCAAAGAATGGTATAATGATTTTGATACTTATAATTTGTTAGGTTTTTTATTCTGCGCAAAAGGTAGTGAAAAAACAATACATGACTTTTTAAAATACCACGATATAACTAAATCTGAACTGATAAAAGAACTGATAAAAGAAGCAAGTGCATTAATTCCAACAGATATTACAACCCTGCATTTTGGAGAAAACAACGATGAAATTCACAGAGTTCTTCTTGCATTGAATGTTTTTTCTGATGGAAAAAGCGATTTGAGATTCAATTTCTATAATTACAAAAAGGGAAACTGGTCATTAGAACATATATTTCCACAAACGCCGGGAGGAAAGGGAAATGTTTTATCAGAAGCGGATAAAATAATGATATTGGATATGTTAGAGACGGAAGAACGTGAAAAAGCGAAAGAAGACTTAGCAAAGGTAGAAACTGAAGATGAAAAAAAAGATATATATCACAAATTTTTGAAATCTTCTAAAAAATTAAATTCTATGGGCAATATGTGTCTCTTAACAGGTCCCGACAACTCTTCTAACGGATGTAAATTTTACGATGAAAAACGCAAAAATATTTTTGAGTTGATAAAAAAAGGAAGTTTTGTACCAAAACACACGGTAGATGTTTTTAGTAAAATGGTTATTTCACAAAAAGATGATGCCGGTGATTTAACAAGATGGACAAAAGACAATATTATTCAACATACACAGGTAATAAAAGATATAATCTCAAATTTAAAATTCACTCAAAAAAATGAAATCAGGTAAATTTACGATAAGAGAATTTTTTATGGATAATTCTTTAGAACAGGTTATTGTTCCGGAAATCCAACGTGATTATGTTTGGGCTGAACCTCAAGTAAATGGATTGTTAAGGTCAATTTTGGAGGATTATAAAAGTTACTTAGAACGAAAAGCAACCATGACTGCTAAAAATCCCGACGTTGTATTGTATGAAAAACACATGTTAAGAATAAAATGCAGTTGTAACATTGGATTCATATATGCTTATTATGATAAGGATTATGATGGAAAATATTTCCTTATTGATGGACAACAGCGAATAACAACTATATTTTTATTGCTCTTAGTTCTTTCAAGTAGAAATGAAGAATTTAGAAAGATTTTTGAGAAAATTTATATGGTAGGGAAATTTCCTCGCATTGATTATAAAGTTAGAGAATCAGCACACTTCTTTTTAGAAGAACTTGTAAATGCTTATAGTCAAAAGATTGATATAACAAATCAAAACTGGTATTATACCAATGAATATCAGTATGATAAAACGATACAGTCCCTCATTTCTAACATTGAATCTATTGAAGAATTTCTTACCGAAAATAATCTCTTAACCGATAAAAATTTTATTGATTATGTACAAAATTATATTGAGTTCTGGTATTTTGATATAAGTGTGAGTGAACAAGGCGAAGAACTATATATTTACATGAATGCAAGAGGAGAGCAAACACAAAAAAATGAAAATTTGAAAGCGGAAATACTGGGACAAATAAATGACATTGGCAAAAAAAATGCGTGTGGACAAGAATGGGAACAATGGCAGGAATTTTTTTGGAAAAACAGAGGCTCAAACCCAAATGCAGATACCGGTTTTGATGAGTTTATCAGTTGCATTTCCGGTCTGTCAAAATACAATATTGATAATGAAAAACTCTCTTTTGATATTATTAAACAATACTACAATGCACTTTCTCGCTTTTATTCTTTAGAAAAACGCTTTGATTCTTCAGAAGAACATGAATTTAAATGGATTAGAGACTGTGTAGCCAATATGAAAAACTTGTTAAATACTGATCCGACAAATTGGTTTGCTGTTTATACGGATGATAATCGGACTAAAGAGCGTAGAAGGATGGTGTTTATGTGGTTTGTGTTAGAATTATTTAAATCAAAATCGAATGATGCACCGGTAACTAATTTAGAAATAAGAGCTTTGCGATTTATTTGGATAAGGTACAATAATAATAATCGCTCCGTAAGAATCCGAAACGTCAATATAATATCTCAATTAGTTGATTGGTGGAAAATGAAAGAATTTGATAAAATAGAATGGACAGGTGATGAAAAGTTGGCAGGTGATGAAAAAGAAAAATATAATTACTTAAATATAAATAATATAGCAGAGAGTGACTTTACAGAAGAAGAAAAAATGATTTGGAAAATAGAAGATCATCCTTTAAATCTTGATGGACGTGACTTGGGCAATATAAATATTTCTCACATTGTAGATTTTTCCACAAATCCGGATTTGAAAACTTTGCAACATATTTATGATAATTTTATAAAACTATTCCCAACTACAGATTGTAATACAAAATATGAAAAGCATTTGAAAACATTACTGCTTCATTACAAAGACCATAAAGGGAATCCATTCTGGGAAAGAGTTTCACCTTGGTATTATGAAAATTATAATTGTTCCGATTGGCGCAGAATTATCAGAAATACAATTTTTAAAGAGATTTTCAGTCTTTTATTTGATGCTAATAATCAATGTAAAATCAATGATTTACTGCAAGAAAAGAAAAAAGAGTTCTATGCTCAATATGAAAATGTTAATGCTATCAGAAACATTACTTCAAGAAGAAGGCAACTTATTGTTTATTCGGACTTGATTGGTGATATTTGGGTATATGGAAATATCGTTTTTTATAACACTCAAAACAATGAAACCCGAGTATTTTTAAATGAACATGAATATGAAATATATTCGCTTGATAGATATTTTAGAGGTTACCATCTTCTTTTTTGGGATAAAGTGAAAGGGAAGAATATTAATAGTGAATTACAGCAAATTTTAGATAAATACAAAATATAACCCTCATGCCAACTCACTACATCACCTTAACTCTCTTTTTCCACAATAACACATCTTGTCGTTCAAAAATTAAATCTTTGCATTAATAATTGAATACATGACCCCTAAAGAAATTCGCGATACAGCCATCAACAGCGCTGATGTGTATTACAAATACTTGGCAGACAACGACAAGGGTTTGCAGGTGATAGATGTGTTTGACGTAAAGCCATTCAGATTCGCGAAAACTTTACAACTCGTACTGCGTCTGTCGGCTAAAATTGTTGATGTAGATTCTATTTTCATTTATCTTAAAACCAATAACAAAAAATACAATGTAGTACAATTCGGATTATACAGGGAGGGGAAACGGGAAGAAGTTGAAATAAAAGAAGTCAATGAAGATGCAGAAGACAAAGCGCCAAGAGAGACAGTGCGTATGATTATGTACAACGAAAATAAACACACCTTACGTCTCGACATCCCCGAAAAGCATACTAAGGATTTTATAAACCTGAAAAGCAGCGATATACAGATAATTTCCGATTTAAAATTTCTCGTATGGCGGGTACGCGAATGGTACGACAAAAATGGCGCCAAAATTGCCCTGCCAACCAATCTTTCCATATTGAAAGATACTATCAACGAGATTGAATTTCTCGAAAACTTGGAGCCTTCGGATAATCAAAAACAATCGTTGTACAATATTTTCAACAATCCGTTTTCGTATATTTGGGGGGCGCCCGGAACGGGTAAAACACAGTTTGTGCTGGCGTATGCCGTGTTGCATTACATCCGCAACGGACATCGGGTCGGAATACTTGCCGCTACCAACAATGCGTTGGAACAGGTGCTGCGGGGAGTGATTAAAATGACCGACAAAGCCGCCATTCCCCGCAATGTGATAGCACGTAAGGGGAATCCTTCGCAAGGTTTTTTACACGATTTCCCCGAATTATTTCCCCATCTGTTGAAAAAAGAAAAACAGCAACAAGATAACACCGAAACAGAGCAAAACATACAATTAATTGCCTGTACATTAGATTATTATGCTTCGGAATATAAAGACCGCAAAATGAATATGCAACATCTTTTCTTGGACGAAGCCGGCTATGCCAATATGATTAAAGCAGGAATGTTGTTTAACCATAAAGTTCCGATTACCTTTCTCGGCGACCATGCACAACTTCCGCCGGTGTGCGAATTAAACGACTTTTCCATTGAGAGAGAAAAGGAATTTGAAAGCATGTTCCTGTGGGCGCAATCGGCAATCTATATCGAAACGCTTTTTAACTTGTCGAAAGAAGAGGTTCGTTATCAATATCTTAAAAATATCACGCCTACACTGCGCTATGTTTCCAAAACATCGCTCAATACCACTTATCGTTTTGCCGAAAATTTAGCAAAAGTGTTAGGATATCATGTATATAGCCTCGATTTTTCATCAGGGAATAAAGATAGTGTAACGCAAATCTATTACATCCACGCTACCAAAGAGGAAGAATATAAAAGTCGAACCTCTATCACCGAAGTTATTGCCATTAAGTCATTGACACGCATTTTAAATCATAAAGGCATATCCGATTACGCCATACTCACTCCGTATAAAAATCAGGTAAAAATGCTCGGACAACATCTGCCCGATGAGCGTAAGGAATTTAAAATCATGACCGTACACGGCTCACAAGGTCGCGAATGGGATACCGTCATTTTAAGCGTTACCGATACTTCGGATAAATGGTTTGTGGATTCGCTCAATCCTAACTCTCGCGGTCTGAATTTGGTAAATACCGCCGTAAGTCGCGCCCGTAAACGCCTTTTTATTGTCTGTGATACAAACTACTGGAAACGCCAAACAGGACAACTGATTACCGATTTAATACGCGTGGGGAAAGAGATAAATTTGGATAAGTATTTGGGTATGTGATGTGAAAAAAGCAGTATTAAAATAAAGTGTAATTTTGCAAACTATATGAAATAATTTTGAATAAAATTTATGAAACTCCTATCCAAATCATCTTATTGCGGCGGGCTGCAATGTTTAAAAATTTTATGGTTGAAAACGAACCATCCTGAAGAGGCACAGATCTCGGAAAGCACTCAAAGTACATTCAATAGCGGACATGCGGTCGGCGACTATGCAAAAAAGTATTTCGGCGATTATGTTGAGATTCCGATGGACTTCGACAATTTTAGCGAATCGTTCAAAATCGCTTTAGAACAAACAAAATCTCATATTAGCGCGGGAACACCAACACTTTGTGAGGCGGCGTTTAGTTATAAGGACTGCATTTGTTTTGCCGATATTGTGCGGGTGAACAATGACAATACGATTGATATTATCGAAGTAAAACAATCAACAGGTCTGAAGCCGCAGTATTTGGACGATATGGCATTTCAGTATTTTGTCATCCGAAATTGTGGATACAGAATTTCCAAAATTTCGTTGATGCACATTGATGGAAGTTACATCAGATATGGCGACATTGAACCGCAAAAACTCTTTAAAACGTTGGATTGTACACAGGAAGTCATTGACCGTCAAAAAGAAATTGCTTCAATAATCGAAAACATGTTGCGATATTCACAGCAAAAAGACGAACCTGAAATGGAGGTTGGCGAACATTGCCACAAACCGTATTCATGTGCGTTTTGGGATTATTGTCATTGTAGGGACGGAGCGTGTCCTATCTCAGAAAACGATACAAACCACACTTCTATTAACGATACAAATCGCGTTATAAATTTTGATAAAGAAGCGATACAAAAATTTCTATCCAAAATACGTTACCCGCTCTATTTTTTTGATTTTGAGACCACTTGTCAAGAACCGTTGCCGCAGGTTGATGGCGCCAGTCCCTATTATCCGCCGACGCCGTTTCAATATTCGCTGCATATTCAGAAAACAAAACATGATGATATTGAAACACTTGAACATCATGAGTTTTTAGCAGACGAGTTTTCCAATCAATCCATGCGTGCATTGGCTGAGCAGTTGTGCCATGATATTCCGAAAGATGCGATGGTGATGGCATACAATATGGTTTTTGAAAAAGGAGTTATTGTGCGGCTTGCGGATATGTTTTCCGATTTTAAGGAGCATTTGTTGGCAATTCACAGTAACTTTATAGATTTGATGAGTCCATTCCGCTCCAAGCATTTGGAAAAGACCGAGATGGAAGGCAGTTATTCCATTAAGAAAGTGCTGCCCGCCCTAATTCCCGATTTGGTTTACTCCGACTTGGAAGTGCGGGACGGCGGCATGGCTTACACTACCTTTAAAACATTGAAACATTTATCACCGGAAGAAAAAACTGCAAAACGCAACGCCCTGCTCGCCTACTGCAAAATGGACACCTTTGCAATGGTAAAGATATTGAGGGAGTTAGAAAAGTTATGTGAGGTTAAATAAAAACGTTTCATTCATAAGTCGTTGAAAAAAGTGTATCTTTGCACCAAAAAGTCATTGATAAAAGTGTTTAGGACAAAGATAAAAGAGTTGATTAGGTGGAAATTAGACAAAATATGTATATTTACAAGCAAAAAGTTTCAAACTGTTTTGTGAAAAGTATAAACCCGAAACTGCTATTCGTTCCTCTCTATCCGATTATCGAAAAGAAGAATGGATGACGAATGTACCTTTATATATTATTGGCAATTATCTCTATTAACTAATCATTGATTAAAATAGAATGATACTTATTTAACCCCCATTCATAGATGAAAAATAACACAAAACTATCTTTATTGCCATTAGTTTTTTTAATACTTGGCGCTATCATCGGGGCGGGATTTTCCGATTTGCCTGCCAACATGGCAAAAAGAGCAGGCTCAATGGGAATCCTGATAGGATGGGTTATAACAGGTATTGGGATCTTAACTTTGGTTCTTGTCTATAGAAATCTCTCGCTGCGCAAACCGAATTTGAACAATGGTATTGCAAGTTATGCCAAAGCCGGTTTCGGCGATTATGTAGGGTTTAATTCAGCATGGGGATATTGGTTGTGTGCAGTATCTGCCAATGTCTCATATTTTGTGATTATTTTTAACGCATTAGCCTATTTTTTCCCAAATATGTTTGAACGAGACCATTTGACCATTGAAGCCTTTATTGGAGGAACAGTCATAATATGGATACTTCAATATCTTATATGCAAAGGAGTTAAAAAAGCGGCGATGCTTAACATAGTTGTTCAAATTGCAAAATTTTTACCCATTTTACTATTTTTGATTATCCTGTTGGCGGTTTTTAATATTGATAAATTTAATTTAGATTTTTTTGGAACAGATACGGATTTTTCCAATTTGGGAATTCAGGTCAAATCTATTATGTTGGTAACAGTATGGGTGTTCATCGGCATTGAAGGCGCCATTGTTCTTTCCGAAAGAGCCAAAACAAGAAAAGATATCGGCAGAGCAACTATCATTGCAATGGTTAGCGCACTTTTAATTTATATGTTGATTTCGTTGCTTACGTTCGGCTTTATGTCACAACAGGATGCAGCAGCATTGGATACCCCTGCTACTGCCTATATACTCGAACAGATTGTAGGAAGTTGGGGCACTACGGTTGTAAATATCGGATTAGTGGTTTCAGTTCTGGGCGCCATGTTGGGATGGACCATACTTGCTTCAGAGGTCATCTATGTTGGAGCAAAAGACAATTTGATGCCGAAAATATTTGCAAAAGAAAACCGAAACCATGCCCCTGTTAACAGTCTTTTATTAACCAATGGTTTATCGCAGATTTTGTTGGTTATAGCATTTTTATCCTCGGCAGCCTACGAAACCATATTTTTCATTGCAACAACGGCAATTCTTTTGCCTTACCTGTTAAGTGGTATGTATGGTATGAAACTAAGCATGAGCGGTGAAACTTACGATATTAAACCAAAAGGGCGAAAAAAAGACCTGATTATTGCCACCCTTTGCACCATTTATGCCATCTGGTTGGTTTATGCAGCGGGAATAGAGAACCTGTTAGTGGTATCCATTTTATATGCACCCGGAATTTTACTGTATGCAAAAGTATGCCGAGAAAATGATAAAAAAGTGTTCAGCAATAGGTTAGATATTGCCTTGTTTGCCGTAATTACTGTGATGGCTGTTATTGCAGTGTTTTTTTTGATTATTGGATAAAATGTTTCTTATTCACTAATAATTCACGACTTTACCCTATTTTCCCGTGAATGAATAGCAAAAACAACCTCTCGTTCACGAAAAATTTAATACTTTTCCTCTATAAATTTTGGAAGAAATTTTTATCCGTCTGTGTGAAATTCAAGAATTTCATGTACATTTGCCAATATTTTTAAACAATGAATAAACTGTCATTAATTATTTTAACCCTTGCACTTACGGTAGTTTTTGCCTGTAACGTTGTTTCTGAAAAAAAGAACGTTTCTGAGAAACAGCAAGATAAAGTTATTGAAAAAGTAGTTTTTGTACCGCCGTTTGATGCCGATTCTGCCTATCATTTTGTCAAGCGACAGGTTGATTTTGGTCCTCGCGTTCCAAACACTGCGGCGGCGAAAGCGTGTGCGCAATATTTGACGGCAACGTTAAACCGTTTTTGTGATACCGTTGTTGTTCAAAACTTTAAAACATACTCTTACGACAAAACCATTCTCGACGGGCAAAATATCATCGGCTCGTTTAACATGGACAAACCAAAGCGAATCTTTTTGGCGGCACATTGGGATTCCCGTCCTTATGCTGACAACGACCCCAACCCCAAAAACCACAAAACACCCATTTTAGGCGCCAACGACGGCGCCAGTGGAGTAGGAGTGTTACTTGAAATTGCAAGGCAAATGTCGCTGTCTCGCCCTAATGTCGGCGTGGATATTATCTTCTTTGATATTGAAGATTATGGCGCTCCGCAAGAGGCACAAAGTCATGAAAGCGATACATGGGGATTGGGTGCACAACACTGGTCTAAAACGCCACATGTCCCAAGTTACAGAGCCTCTTATGGGATTTTACTCGATATGGTGGGAGACCATCAGGCGCAATTCCCTATTGAGGGATTTTCAAATTATTATGCCGGTAAAATTGTGGAAAAAGTTTGGAACATGGCTGATAAAATCGGATATAAATCGTACTTTCCCAAAACAAAAGGAGGCTATATTACCGACGACCATTATTATATCAATAAAATTGCCAACATTCCTACTATCAACATCATACATCTGAATCCCGAATCCACAAACGGTAGTTTTGTTGATTATTGGCATACCTTGAAAGACGATATGTCGAACATCAGTCCGGAAACGTTGAAAATAGTGGGAGAAGTAGTATTACATGTGGTTTATAACGAATAACAAAAATGATTATTTACATGAAACTATTAAAATTGTCTTTCTTTGTCCTTTTAATATTGCTGTTTCAATACTCCGGCGCACAAACTACTACTGCCGTTGAAAAAGTATTGATAGAGTGGCAAAACGATACAACTTTTAAACATGCAAGTTGGGGATTTAAAGCGGTAAACATTCCGAAAAACAAAATCGTTGCCGAATATAACGCCCAAAAGTCGTTAGTTCCCGCTTCTGTTGTGAAAACTATAACTGTCGGAACAGGATTTTTAGTAAAAGGGGCATCTTATTTATTTGAAACACAACTTCAATATACAGGAAAGATAACTACGGATTCAGTACTTCATGGCGATGTGATTATTTATGGCAAAGGAGACCCGTCGCTTGGTTCACCGCGTTTTAAAAAACAGGAACCCGAACTTATTTTTTCGGAATGGATGCAAGCATTGCGTAATGCCGGTATTGCTCAAATAAAAGGAAAAATCGTTGCCGACCCATCATATTTCGACAGCGAACCTTATCCCGACGGATGGATGTGGAGTGATATTGGAAATTACTATGGCACAGGAGTTTACGGCTTAAATTTCATGGACAATGAATATAAAATCTTTTTCAAATCTGGTAAAAAGAAATTCGACAGTGCCATAATTGTCAGAATTGAGCCTGAGATACCCGAATGGCGTTTTGTCAATCATGTTACTACCGATGCAGCCAACAGCGGCGACCAAACTACGATTTATCCATCCGTCAAGAGTTCGGAAATACACATTCGCGGAACCATCCCACTTCAAGCAGACGAATTTTCCATCAGAGGCGCCATGCCAAATCCGCCTGAAATATTAGCCAACAGTTTTCATAATTATCTGATAAAAAAAGGCTTTTCTATCTCTGAAAACCCAAGGTGTCAGGCACGTCAAACAGAAAAACCAACTACATTTCACCTGCACAACCCAATTTCTTACAAACAGATAGCCGAACCGACCATGATGCGCAGCGTCAATCTCTATGCAGAAGCCATTTTACTTTCGTTGACGTCGCAGGGAGGGAGTTCAATTAGCGCAAATTCCCGTTTTGTTGAAAACTATTTGAAGACAAAAGGATTATCCACATCAGGCTTTTGTATGGTGGACGGAAGCGGACTGTCGCGCAGTAATTATATGTCGCCTGAGTTGTTGTGTGATTTTTTGAAAATGATATATGCTACATCTTCATTTTCAGATTTCTATGAAACATTTCCTGTTGCCGGTGTTTCGGGAACGTTGTCGGGAATGTGTAAAGGAACTTCGGCGCAAAATAACCTCCGAGCCAAAAGCGGCAGTATGAACGCCGTCAGAACCTATTGCGGATATGTAAATAATCCGGATGGAGATATAATCTGTTTTTCGTTAATAATCAATAATTTTCATTGCAAACAAAGTATATTGACGCCAAAAATAGAGAAACTATTTGTGGCTTTGGCGGATGGGAAATAGTATGGAAAAAACCAACCACATCACAGAATTAATTTCACAGGGCGAACACGATCGTTTGGATTTTAAATTTGCCATTACCGATGCCGCAAAAATAGCCAAATCTCTTTCAGCCTTTTCCAATACGCATGGCGGGACGCTGTTAATTGGAGTGAAAGACAACGGTGTTATCGCAGGTGTGCGCTCCGATGAGGAGTTTTATATGGTTGATTCGGCGGCACAAAGATATTGTCGTCCGAAAGTAGATTTCACATACAAAAACTGGACTGTCGAAGGAAAATCGGTTTTAGAAGTGATTATTCCCGAAATTCCAAAAAAACCGGTAGAATGTAAAGATGAAAATGGAAAATTTTGGAGTTATATACGCATCGAAGATCAAAATATTTTAGCCAATCCCGTTCAGATTTTGACATGGGAAAAAATGCAGCGACAAATAGGCGCTATGATTTGCTATACTGAAAAAGAAGCACATCTCTTGCAGGCGTTAAAAGGATTTAACCATTTGACCATATCGCAAATAAAACGAAAAACACTTCTGAAACACTTCGAACTCCTGCACCTGCTCTCCGACCTCGCCGCATTGAATATCATCGGAATAAGCCAAACGGAAGAACAGTGCCGTTTTTATTTGCGGGAAACGTAAAAAAAAAAGAAATCTGTTTTTTTTGAGCCATCCATGGGACTCGAACCCACGACCTGTTCATTACGAGTGAACTGCTCTACCAACTGAGCTAAGATGGCAATCTTTATTACGCCCTTTTTCTTGGCATTTTAAAAGTGAGGGCAAAGGTACGGTTTTTTTCCAAAATGAGAACAACAATAATGTTACTTTTTCACATAAGCAAAGATTTTGTACATTTGCACACAAAAAATAAAAAAAATTATATGCAATATCTATAATTCACGATTAAACATACTTTCAAAAGAAATTTTATAAAAAGAATATATCATGAAAAAAATTGTATTATCACTTTTATTAGCATTGATTTATAATGCACTATGTTCGCAGGATTTGATTAATTCAAATGACAATAATACTTCTCGAAAAAAAGAAAATTATACCCATTTCAGGATAGCCGTTGCAGGCGGTTATAGTCATAGAATAATTAACAGGCATATCAGGAAAGATGGATTCAATTATGGTTTGGAATCAAATTATTACTTTAATCAATATTTTGGAATTGGATTTAATTATTCAGCAGGTCATTTTAATAGTAGTGATGAATTTTTTGGCAAAACCCGTATTCAACATTTTGTTCCAACCTTTTGTACCAGAATGTTTGACCAAAAAAAAGGTGGTTTGTTAACAAATGTTGGTATCGGTTTTATTCATTACATACATAAACACAAGGGGTTATCACTTACTCAATATGGATGGACAAGTAGATATTATTCTGACTCTGATATGGGATTATGTGCGTTATTTAGTATTGGATATGATGTTCCTTTTTCTAAAACGATGGCAGTTTTTTTTCAGACTTCCTTTGCTGTCGGTCTTTCTGAACTGATAAACGATGTAACAGGTTGGGGAAGGCTCAACCTCTCTATCGGATTACGTTTTGCAAAATAATATTACAAACATGAAAACTATCTGCGCCCTTTCAACACCTTTTGGCACAAGCGCCATAGCGATAATCCGTGTAAGCGGGAACGATGCTATTTCTATAGTAAGAAAGATTTTCAGCCCCCCCAAGCCTCCAACCCCCATCCCCTTCGGAACTTCCCCCAAAGGGGGAAGGAAAAGGATAAAGAATTTAAGAGGGGGATGTGATGAATTTCCCACTCATTATCAAAAAGAAATTCTATTTCGACATGCTTATTACGGCGAGATTTTGGATGCCCAACAACAGGTTGTTGATGAAGTTATCGCAACTTTTTATCGTGCTCCCCACAGTTATACAGGAGAAGATATGGCTGAAATATCGTGCCACGGTTCGATGTATATCGCACAGAGAATCATGGAATTGCTTGTCGAAAACGGATGTGACTTTGCCGAAGCAGGGGCTTTTACTCAGCGTGCGTTTCTGAACGGAAAAATGGACTTGACTCAAGCCGAAGCCGTAATGGATGTCATCAACTCCCACTCCGAAGCATCCCATCGTTTAGCGATGGAGCAAATGCGTGGCGGTTTTTCAAAAGAGATAGAAACCCTGCGATATGAATTACTCAATTTCACTTCGCTCATCGAATTAGAATTGGATTTTAGTGAAGAAGATGTCGAATTTGCAGACCGCAAGCAACTTATGACACTTTTGAATCAAATATTAAACCGAATCCAAGAATTAAAATCATCATTTACATTAGGGAATGTTTTAAAAAATGGTATTCCTATCGCCATCATCGGCAAACCCAATGTAGGGAAATCAACATTGCTGAACGTTTTACTGAACGAAGACCGCGCTATCGTTTCCCACATACCCGGTACTACCCGAGATACCATCGAAGAAACCATCAATATAGATGGAATAACGTTCCGTTTTATTGACACCGCCGGACTGCGACACAGTAACGAAATGTTGGAAAATATGGGTATAGAACGAACCTACGAAGCCATCAACAAAGCAATGGCAGTAATATACGTCTTCGATATAACTGCCACAACATCCACCGAAGTACAGGAAATGTTAGACGACTTCCGAACACATATAGAAGATTCGAATAAAAAATATATCGTCGTAGCCAACAAAACCGACCAAATCAGCGAAACACCACCTCATTTTAATATTTTAGTGGATTTGGATACCATTTACATATCAGCAAAACGTAAAGAAAACATCGGACTGATAACCGACAGCCTTTCAAAATTTTTTAAAGATAAAATGCGACATGTTGGCGCTGTAACCTCCAACTTGCGTCATTTTGAAGTGCTTTCCAAAACGCAGCAAGCCCTCGAAACCGTTCAATCCGGATTGATAGACAATCTCCCATCCGACCTTGTATCAATAGATTTACGTCAAGTGCTCTATCATCTTGGAAGCATCACCGGACAAATTACAAATCAGGATATTTTGGAAAATATCTTCGGTAGATTTTGTATAGGAAAATAGTTGCAAAGGTTACACGTTATACAAACATAATAATTGTCAGATGCCCAAGTTTTTAAAAGATATCAAGTCGGAAATAAGGACGCATATTCTTGCAGGTGATGAGCCTCAGATGGTTTATGAGTGTTTGTGCGAAAAGTATAACGAAAACGAAAGAGACAAACGTTTTTTAAAAAAATACATTGCCAAAAAGGTAAAAGATACAGTTACTCCGAAAAATCGCAAAAAGTTCGGATTTTTGTATTATTTGTATCTCATTTCATTGTGGATTGCTTTTTGGGTAACGATTATCAGTAAACAACATCGAATTGATGCGCTGGGTATCGGTTCGTTGTCGTCGGTTTCGGCGATAACGGGATTTGTGTTCTTCAATCTCTTTGCATGGATATATCTCTATTTAGCACTGAGGTCGTTACGGTTTAATCTGCCAATAGCATATCAGGCGCTTATTATTGCGGTTGTTGATGTGGTACGTCTGGCTGTTCTTTTCCCTGTGCATTGGATTGAAACACCGTATTTTGCGGTTTTACGAATTATTCCCCCTTTGCTGGTCATTATTTTAGGTGCTTTTTATGTTTTAAATTGCAGCAATCCGTTTTCAAAAAATAAAAACGGTGAAATTAAGTTTAGAGTAAAAAAATAATACATTTCGGTCAATAGTAATCAAAATAATTTCACTGAAATAATGAACACAAAGCAACAACATCGTCAAATTGTATGGTATCGTTTAAAACGATACCTTTGGAGGGTTGTTGTGGCGTTGTTTGTTTTATTGATAGCGCTCAATACGTTTTTACAGACTGAGGCGGTGCAATCATATCTTGCCCGACAGGCATCGGCTTATTTATCAGATAAATTGGGCATTCATATTGAAATTGAAAAAGTAAGAGTTTCATTAATGATGGATGTTTTGTTGAAAAATGTAAAAATAGACGATGCCCGCCAAAATGAGATGATTACCATCAAATATTACTACGCCCGTTTACAGAGCGCCAATCTGTCGAAGAATACCTTCCACCTTAGCGAGGCAGAGATGGTTGAAGGCGGTTTTACCATGAGAAAATATCACGGAGAACGCTTTTTCAACTTTACAGATTTAATAGGAGAACCCGATACTTTAAAGGAAAAAAGCGTTGACCTCGGTTTTGAACTCTATTGCCGAAGGGTCAAGATGACCGATTGCTATTTCAACATGATTAACGAAAACCACCCTGTACGTAACGGTTTCGACTGGAACAACATGTTTCTCAAACTCCACAAAGTAGAAGCACGATTGCTTTCGGTGAACAATGATGAAATAAGTGTGGATTTTAAAAATATAACAGTTTCTGATATTTCCGGCTTTCAAATAGACAAATTCGTTGCCACCATGCGGTTTGCCGACGACGGATGGTATTTTGACAATACATTCCTGCTTACACCGCAATCGTCTTTGGATTTGGATTTGAAATTCGGATACACTACTTTCGACAACCTCAACCGGTTTGAAGACAGCATTACCATCATCGCCGAATTACGCCCTTCGATATTGGCAATCAGCGATGTAGCCTATTTTGCAGAATCATTGAAAAATTATCCGATTATAGCCGATTTAGAAACAAAATTTCACGGCACCCTACGTGATTTTTCTTTAAACGATTTTAAACTACAAACAGGAACGCAAACAAAAATCAACATGGACGCCCGCCTGCAAGGAATTACTGCACCCGAAACTGCCTATATGCAAATAAATCTTCACGATTTAACCACTTCATTAACAGACATTAAAAATTTGAATATTCCTATAAACACCACTTCTCTAAAGCCTTTTTTACATGCTCCAATATCAATATCTTCGCAATTTGAAGGAACGATTGATGATTTTGAAGCCGATATTTCAATTAAAACAGGCATCGGAGGTGTTACAGCGCAACTAAGTATGGAATATTCGGATAGGTTGCATGATTATCAATATCATGGTGTTATAAACGGCGAAAAACTTCATATCGGATTACTAGCCGAAATTCCTTCCGATGTTTTGGGAAAATGTTCTTTTAATATAGGATTCGATGGCAGCGGACTGTCACTCAACAACGCAGACGTCAATATGCGGTTAACCATGGATTCTTTGACCGTGATGAAATATCCTTACAAAAATATCCAAATTGACGGGCTACTTTGCAATAAACAATTCGATGGCAGCGCTATCATTGATGATAAAAATGTGCAGTTTGATTTCCAAGGAATTGTTGACTTTAAAAATCCACTTCCCCGATTCGATTTCAAAGCCAATTTAAAAGACGCCTACCTGTCGCGGCTACATTTGCTTTCGGAACGTCCCGAAGATTTTCGATTATCGTCGAAAATACAAATTACAGCAACCGGATACTCAGCAGATAACATTCGCGGACGCATCAATATTGAAGATTTTACGGTGATTGAATCCGATTCTATATTCACATTCAACGAGTTAAGAATTATCACCTACAACGACACCACCACCAACGAAAGAAACATAAAAATACGCTCCGACCTGTTGGATGCCAATATGAGCGGGAGTTTTCAACTTTCCGATTTGGACGTTGCCTTTGCTCAATTTTTCGGCAGTTACGTCGCTTCCATACATGCGGCTGATAGCACTAATACAAATGTTTTCAAACTGTCGCATAATATGCTTTGCGATATAAAACTGAAAAATATTTCGCCCTTAACACGTTTTTTTATTCCCGAACTGCAAATACCTGACGGTTTCACCTTCGTTCAAAAAATTGATTTTGAAAGGAATATCATGCACACCACCTGTAATGCTCCAACCATCATTTACAATGGAATACGCGGAACGGGTTTTTATTTGGAAGCCGCCACCCATCCCTACGGCACGGCGAGCGATATAGGATTTTCAAAAATATCGGTCATCGAAAAGGGAGATTCAACGGTTTTTGGAGTGGAAGATTTCATTACCAGCGCTTTAATAAAAGATGACTCAATTAAATATACTATTACTTATGACAGGATATTAGGCGATCCCATTGATATTTCATATTTGGACGGAATTGTCAGTTTCATTGACTATCCCAATATCTCCCTCACTTTTACCGATATGTCAATGGTTCTTCAAGATGGCGAAAGTGCTTGGCATGTTGAACCCGACAACAAGGTTGTTATTGACTCAACAGGAAGTATTTCTGTTCATAATTTGAAATTTTATTCCGACAAACCTTACATGATTCTTGACGGAACCATTAATAAAGATGTATCTTCTTCATTATCAATAAAATTAAAACAGGGCGACTTGTCGGTTATCAATAAAATACTCGACCTTTCAGGCGTAAACACTTACGGATGGATGTCGGGAACTATTTTTCTTAACGACCCGTACAACAATATGAAGATTGTTTCCGATTTGGAAATTGACGATTGGAAAATAAATGACAATCAATTAGGAGACGCCACAATACATTTCAAATGGGATTCAAAAGAGCCTTCCATATTTGTTGATTTAACCACAGTTTTGTCTCAAACACGAGGAGACATTTACCCCATTGCCATAAAAGGACATTACTATCCTGAAAATTCCAACAAAAATTTCGATATGAAAGTGAAGTTGGAAAATATCGGGCTGAATTCCATATCGCCATTTGTCAGCGATTATATAAGCAATATAAAAGGCTATGTATCAGGAGAAATGTCTGTAACAGGAACACAAAACAACCCACAAATCAATGGCATGTTTACCGTTCAACGCGGTATGGCGCGTGTACTATACACCGGTGTTTTGTACACCATGGGCGGGAATATCATCGCCAATAACAAGGCTTTTACATTTCAGGACTTCTCTGTAACCGACTCCATGGCAAATCATGCCTATTTGGAAGGAAGTATTCGGCATAAAAGTTTCAAAGACTTTATATTAGACCTTTCGTTAAACCCTGAAACTTTTACCCTGTTCAACATCAGAGATGTAAACAATGAAATTTTTTATGGTTCTATAAAAAGTAGCGGCAGTATCAATGTAACCGGACCCTTCGATGATATAAAAGTGAATGCCGCCGTAACTACCGACAAAGGTACCGAAATTGTTATCCCGCTCAACACAGCCGAAAGCGTCGAAACAAGCAGTTTCGTCATATTCACAAAACCGTACGATAGCACACAACAAATACAGCCTCAAGTCGTTTCTTCCTCTTCTAAACTCAATGTTAGGCTTAATATAAATGTAACTCCCGATGGCATGATTCATATCTTCCTTCCGGGTGATGCCGGAAAAATTTCGGCAACCGGAGAAGGAAACTTAGTAATACGTTTAGATGAAAATAACGATTTCAAACTATATGGCACATATACTATCCAAAAAGGAGATTTTAATTTAACATTACAACAACTCAACATCACTCTCATCAATAAAATGTTAAGCCTCAATAAAGGCTCGTCAATACGCTTTAGCGGGAATCCTTTAGATGCTACAATGGATGTTTCGGCTACCTATACCGTACAAACGTCGCTTGAAAACCTGAGTTTGCCCATTGATTCGTCAAAAACACAAAGACGAATCCCCGTTAATTGTGTTATTCATATTCGGGAAAGACTGTCCGACCCCGAAATTTATTTTTCCATTGATTTTCCCACTCTGCACGATGAAGAACTAAAATCCAAGATATATTCAAAAATAGATACTACTAACTATGCAGAAATGACGCGACAAGCCTTTTCTTTACTACTTTTCGGAACATTTACTTCCGATGAATTTGGCGGTTCGGCAGGCTCAATGATGGCTTCCAATTCTATCAGTATGTTGACCAATCAAGTCAACAACTGGCTTTCTACTATGATAAAAGGAGTAGATATCGGAGTAAACTATCGCGGAGGTGATCAGGTAACAGGCGATGAGTTTGATGTTTTTGTCAGAAAAGGAATGTTCAATGACCGCGTTGTCATTGACGCCAATGTGGGAAGAACAACCGGTTCCGCCGATAACAGCTCTTCAACGGCGGCTATTGATGCCTCATTAGAAATAAAAATTACACAACGCTGGCGTTTTAAAGCCTTTAACCGATCCAATGCCAACGACATCTCCAAAAAAGACGAATACGGCTATACCTACGGCATCGGCGCAAGTTACAGCAGAAGTTTTAACCGTTTAAAAGAAATTTTCGACTATTCCGACCAAAGAAAACTAAGACAAGAACGAAAAAAAAATGAAAAATAGAGAATTAAAACAGGTAAGTATTTGAAATGAAATAATAGAGTAGAGGAGGGAAGATGTTTTGCAACTTCTTATAGTGTACTGATAATAATTCAAAAAACGGTTAACGGCTATATATAAAGTAACATCGTTGGAAACAAATATTATTTGGAATATATGTTATTAACACAAAACATAAATACGGAAATAAAACGATCAATTATTTTTCTGACAAGAGAAAAAAAGTATTCACCTTTTAAACTAAATCATACCATCATCTTTTCGGTATCTCCGTTTTCCGTATCTTCATCCTCTATAAGATGGTAAGGCGGGTCAATAAAGTTTTTATTGGTTACACTTTGTTTGCCCGACAATAATAAAGACGGTAAAAAGAACAGATTGCTTAATAGCACCATCAGCAGCGTAACGGGAATAAGAATCCCCAAAACCTGAATCCCGCCAAACGATGAGAATGTGAAAACTCCAAAACCGAAAAACAGAATAGTAACCGAATATATCATGCTGTGTCCTGCCTCGCGTAGTGCTTTGATGACAGATAGCGGAATTATTTTTCCGGTATAACGTAGTTGTAATCTGTAACGAGACAGATAGTGAATGGAATCGTTGACCGATATTCCCAGCGAGGCTCCGAAAACCAATATTGTCGAAGGTTTTATCGGAATACCGAAATATCCCATCAATCCGGCTGTTACAACCAAAGGTACAATGTTGGGAATCATTGAGATAACAATCATCCGAATGGAGTTGAACAGCAGCGACATCAACGATGCAATCACAACTGCCGCTAATAACAAACTGTAGAAAAGATTATCGGTCAAATAGTTGGTCCCTTCCAAAAAGACAACAATAGAGCCGGTAATAGACACATCATATTTGTCGGGTGGAAAAAGTTGGTCGCAAGTTTTTTGCAGGCTTGACCTTAATACGGAAATTTCTTTTGTTCCAATATTTTCAACCTGAACCGAAAGGCGCATAATTTGAAAGGTCGTATCTACAAAACTTGAAAGCATTTTAAAACCGGCATGTTCTTTTCTGTTGTCTAAGTCGGGTAAATAGTTGATGATGAATGAAAGTTCACTGTTTGTCGGCATTTCGTAAAATTCGTGATTACCTCCATAATAGGTTTGTTTTAAATATTTTACAGCGTTAGCCAAAGAGAGCGATTTGGAAAATTCGGGATATTTTTCCATTTCCATTTGCAAGGAATCAACTTTTAATAATGTTTTTCGGTTTAAAACACCTTTTTTATTTTTAGTGTCAATTATTATCTCCATGGGCATCACTCCGTTGAAGTGTTTTTCCATGAAGAGCAAATCTTGATATATGCGGTGAGAATGAGGTATTTCATCTACTATATTTCCTGTTGTTTGCAAGCGGGCAATACCCATGACCGATACTCCCAGAAAAAGAAAAATCACTGCATAAACCCATTTTCTGTGATTTTCAACAATATGGATAATTTTTGCCAACGATCCGTTGATAAATTTGCCGGATAAATGTTTAATATGGCGTTCTTCGGGTGGTTTTAAATAACTGTAAATGGTTGGTATTAAAACTAATGTTAAAAGATAATTTGCCATTATTCCCAACGACGCCACCAAACCAAACTCTACCAACTGCGCATTTCCGGTAATGGTAAACGAAGCAAAAGCAACTGCTGTTGTTATGTTAGTCAGAAAATTAGCGTTTCCGATATGTTGAATAACACGTGCTAAAGCCTTTGTTTTATTGCGGTGCGATTTGTATTCGTAATGATATTTGTTGAGTAAAAAGATGCAGTTTTCTACCCCCATAATGACAATGACCGTCGGTACAATAGCCGTCAATACCGTCAGTTTATATCCCAACATCCCCACTATTCCATAAGCCCAAACAGTGATAATTGCAACTATAAAAATGGAAAAAAATGTAGAAGAGAAAGAACGGAAAAAAACATACATTAAAATAACAGCAACAACAAACGCCAGAAATAAATACAAAAACATTTCATGTTTGACCATCTTCGTTGTTTCGGTGCGGATATAAGGCATACCGCTGAAATGTACTTTAATGTTGTTTTTCTGACCAAATTCCAATCCTTTCTTTTGGATTAAATCAACTAGTGCGATGCGCTCCGAGTTGTTTACGACTTCATTTTTCAACGTTGCCATGGTCAAATAAACGTTTGCTTCTTTGTTATACAAAAGTCCGTCGTAGAGCGGATTATTGTCAAACTCTCGACGTAACGAGTCTAACTCTTCCTGTGATGTAATACGCTGTTGAAATATCGGTTTCACCTTAAACTGTTTCACACTGTCGTCGCGGTAGAGCGAAAACATCTTTGAAACAGATAAACAGCCCTGTATCCCTTTCAATGAAGCAATTTCATTGGAAAAATCGTAAAAGTTATTAAAATGATTGACTGTAAAAAGACTGTCATCTTGAAAAGCAATAAAAATGACGGCTCCGTCGGCTCCAAAACGCTGTTTAAAACGTTGATAATCTTGCATTGTGGAATTGGAATCAGGAAGCATATTCATCATTTCATTGGAAATGGTGGTTTCAAATGCGAAATAACCCATCCATATAGTAGCCAAGCCTATAATAATGAGATTTCTAATCCGATAACGCAATATTTGCCGTGTAAAAGCAACCCACATAATTTTTTTATTACCGTCGTAAAACGGGGTGCAAAGATAGTTAAATTTACGAATAAAAAATTATCGTACCTTTGTACTCAAAATTATTGATGAAATGGATTGTAACCACATAAATCCCCGTATTGCCGTCTTTCCCGGCTCGTTCGACCCGATAACTATCGGACACGAAGCCATTATCCGAAGGGCTTTGACGCTTTTCGACAAGGTAATTGTAGCCATCGGACACAACACGGCTAAAAAAACACTGTTTCCTTTGGAACGCAGAATAGAATGGATAAAAACCGCTTTGCAGGATAAAAAAGAAACGGTTGAAGTAGAAAGTTTTTCAGGTCTCACCATAGATTTTTGCAAGAAAGTGAACGCCCGTTTTATTCTACGCGGACTGCGTACTACCACCGATTTTGAATTTGAATACAGCAGCGGACAGGTCAACCGGCAAATCGGCGGGATTGAGACCGTTTTAATGCTCACCGACCCCGAATTTACCCATATTTCTTCCAGCATTGTGCGCGATATTTTTCTATACGGCGGTCAGTTCGAATTGTTAATACCCAAAGGAATTAAACTGTCAATAGACTGATTATGAAAAATATCGTTCTCTTTGTCTTTCTTGCTTGCTTAGTGTTAGCAAGCGAAATTATTAAAGCACAGGAATCTGTTACCATTAATGGAACACTGTCGGGTGCTGAAGGCAAATCCATCTATTTGATGAAAACATCGAACTATCTACTTGAAAATGAAAATTATGCCAAAAAGACAGTCGTTAAAACCGACGGGACTTTTTCCTTTGAAGTTGCCATCAATGAAATAACTCCAATCACATTATCCATAAATTTTTATACCTTTAGTTTTTATATAGCTCCCGGCGAACATTATACTTTGACAGGTAAAAATATCGTTTTCGATAATAACATCAACCCTTACATCATCAGACCCTCGCTTCCTTTAACACTTTCCGAGCCAGACCCGCTCAATCGCTTTTTGATGCAATTTGAACAAAAAAGAGCGCGGTGTGAAATGGAAAAATATCGGGACATTTTCAACTCTCAAAATCTATCCGAATTTGATGCACTATGGATGTCTGTTGATTCGCTTCCGGAAAAATATCAAAAGTTTTGCAGCGATTATCAAACATATTCTATCGGAGCGCTCAAAGCAACCTACGCAAAAAAACGTTCTTTAAAACTTGCTACAACATACCTCAACAAAGAAAAACCGGATATTTCCAACTATTGTTATATGCTCTTTTTCAACGCTTTTTTTGATGACTACCTGCCCTTTCACAGCAAAGAAATCATTTTCTCTTTACTTGAACAATCTATCAACAAAGGAGCGCCATTGAACACCATTTCCGATATTCTTAAAAAAGACCCGATTTTTCTTGACGATGAACTGAGGTTTTTATTTCTAATAAAACTATTGGAACAATATCCTTTTCGGGAAAGTTCGGTATCGAAACTGCTCAACGAAATAACATCAACAAAACTATCGGAACAAATTGCTACTGCAGCCAAAGACCTTTTAAATCAAACGAATAAACTGCTGCCCAACAAAAACGCACCTATTTTTACTCTTCCTGACGTTTCTGGTAATCCGGTAAAATCCGAAACGCTAAAAGGAAAATATCTCTATGTAAACTTCTTCAAAACAAACTGCTACGACTGCCTTGCAGAGATGGAACTGATGAGAGAACTGTATGTCAAAAACAATCGTTACATCGAATTTGTAAGTATTTGTATTGACAACGAAATCAACACGTTTCAATCGTTTTCAAAGAACCGTGAATACCCATGGACGGTACTTTATGCCGGCTACGAACAGAATTTCATTCTGCAATGGCAAGCCAAAATCATTCCGTATTTTGTACTCATTGACAAAGATTATAAAATTATATCCTGTCCTGCGCTGTCGCCCGGAGAGGATGTTCGTTTTACATTGGAAAAAATTTCATGGGAAGAGCATCGCAGACAAAGAAGAGATTAATATTTAAACCCATCCGTTTTCTAATGCCATTTTCACTAAAACCATTGAGTTTTTGGCGTCTAATTTCAGGATAAGGTTTTTACGGTATGTTTTAATGGTTTCGATGCTCAGGAACATTTTATCTGCCATCTCTTGATTGGTAAAGCCGTCAACAATCAGTTTCAACAACTCTTTTTCACGGGCAGTAAGCCATATCTGCTGATCGGCACGTTTTTTCATCAAAATATCTATTTCGTCGCACAGAAATGTCTCGCCTTCCATCACGGTTTCTATTCCGGTGATGATTTCTTCCGACAGCGCATTTTTCAGGATATAACCCGAAGCACCATTTTCCATCACCCGTTTTGCTACGGAGTACTCGTTATGGGTGGTGAGTATCAATATTTTTACATGAGGATATTTTTTACGAACTTCACTGCAAAAATCTATACCGCTGCCATCGGGCAAATTAAGGTCGAGCAGAAGCACGTCCGGAGTCTGAAATTCCAATGTCTTTCGACAGGTATCTAAGGTGTAAGATTCTCCCGTAACCGTAATATTTCCCGATTCGCTGATAAGAAGTTTTAATCCCTCGACCAATACTTTATGGTCGTCTGTTATATGTACTGTAATCATATTGATTCTATTTCGATACTTATTTCTGTTCCTTTGTTTGGTGCTGAAAGGATGTTCATTTTCCCATTATAAACGGCAATTCTGGTTCGGATGTTTTCCAAGCCCATTCCTGTCTTGACTGCTTGCGGGTCAAATCCTGTTCCGTTGTCGTGAACGGTGAGCGAAACGATGCCGTTGTTAACCATCAGTTGTACGTTGATAGCAGTTGCGTTGGCATGTTTTACGGCATTGTTTATCAATTCATATCCACAGCGGTAAATTAAAATTTCGAGACGGCTGTCTAAGCGGGGATTCTCTCCAAAATATTGAAAATGTGCGCCCGGTATGGCATGGCAAAAGTCTTCCAACGCCACTTTCAGTCCATAGCGCATCAGCGATTCGGGCATGATGTGGTGCGCCACACGACGAAGTTCTCCAATGGATTGGTCGAGCATATCTAAGGCTTTACCAAACCGCTCAACATCGCCTCCATCCATGATTGCATAGTGTTTCATATCTTTAAGATTTAATTTTACAACCGACAACATCCCGCCCAAGCCATCGTGCAGGTCGCGGGCTAATCGGGAACGCTCGGCAGTTTCGCCGTCTAAGACGGCTTGGGTGGCTATCAACTGTTTTTCCTGTTCCAACTGTTTCACTTTCTGTTCGGACAGTTCGCGCTGCTGCTCCGAGATTTCGCGTTGTTGTTCGGAAATTTCACGCTGCTGCTCCGAGATTTCGAGTTGCTGCTCCGACAGTTTACGTTTTTGAACGTTTATCCGATGACGAATCAACAATAAAACAATCGCCAACAACAAAACAATAAAAATAGCAATACCAAGTACTATATAAAGTTTTTCTTTCTCTTCCAAAGCGGCGATACGCAGTTCTTTTTTTTCGGTTTCGTATTTTATCTCCATGTCGGCTATCGTTCTCTGAAATTGAATTTCCGTATAATCTTCCAGAAAAAACGCATATTTCTGAAAGAAATAATAAGCCTTGTCTAATTCACCTGTATATAAATAAGCAGCAGCAAGATTCCCCAAAGCTGGAAGATCAATATTTAAAGAATCCATTTTCCACACCATAAGTACTGTCTCTTTACATTCCTCATAGCGTTTTTGATATAAATAAACATAAGACAGTACAGTATAAGCAAAAGACAGTGTATGTTTTGAACCAAATTCCTTTGCAAGACGGAGACATTCCGTAGCATATTTTTCCGCTTTTTCAAGATCTCCCAACCCTAAGCAATAAGTATAAGCTAAACCTTGTAAGCAAAGTATTTCACCGATTCTTTCATTATAATTTCGAGAAATTCTTAGCATTTCCATATAAGTCTCTATAGATTTTTCATTTTCGTCAGTCATAAAATAATATTCTCCAAGAATATAATAAATTTGAATTTTTCCGTAATCGTAATTAATTTCATCGGCGATTACTTTTGCTCTTTCAGTATAGTATTTTGTGCGATCGTAATTTCTCAAAACTTTATAGTATTGCGCTAAATTATTTAAAACCAATACAATATTTTGCTTATTTTTGGTTTCTTCGGCAATCTGTAAGGCTTTAAATAAATATTCTAAAGCAAGATTTGAGTCTTTATATTGTTTATAACTGTTATGTAAAACGCTTAAATCTCTATATAAATGTATTTCACATTCTTGATTATTTGTTGCAATAGCCAATTTAAGTCCCTTATTAGCGTATGTCATTGCAGAATCAATGATACCATATAAACGATACCCCGCGCTTAAATAACTGTAAAAGTCAGCAGCAAAGTAATTGTTGTTATCATTTATTGCGATTTGTAACCCTTTATTCGCAAAGGTCATAAGATTTTCAATATTATTTTTTCGGTATTCAGAACATAATTTTTTACAAATCTCCATCTGTTCGATGTTCGACAATTTTCCGGTATTGAGTAGATTCACCAACGAATCCACATTGTGCGTTTGAGCAAATATATTGCAAGCAAACAGCAACGCAAGGCTTGTTAACAAAATATTTTTCATAAGATTACATATTAATTATAAAGTAGATACATCTGTCTTCGGCAGATTTGCAATCGCATTGCAAATCTGCCGTAAAGGTATGAAAAAAAACAAATATTCTCATTTCAACAATTACCTTTTTTGTACACTACAAAAGTATGGCTTTTCCCGATACCTACAATACCCCACTTTTAGGACTTTTTACTGTTTCCGAAAAAACCCTATTTGTGGGGTATTTTGGATTGTTTTAAATGTCTTACCTTTGCGGAGTAATTTTTAAAGGAAAAAAAAGATGAACAAAAAAGTTTTATTTACGATTGCAGCAAGTTTCAGTTTGGCAATATTTATTACATGCAGTCAGGTATATGCTCAAAAGGGCATACCATTTTATTTGATTTACGATTTGGAAGAAGTAATTCGAGACCAGTCGAAAGTGGCAACCATTACATCAACCCAAGGTTTAATCATCGACAGTATCATAGTCTTGCCACAAAATTTCCGATCGGTAAACACCGGCTTTTTCAAAAAACAAACAGTCAATGCCGATGTGCTGCCGGGTGAATACACTGTAGCAATAACACACTCTCCGACAGGAGAAAATCTTCAATTTAGTACTACCACATTAGGGAATGTTACTACTGTATATTACAATCACATACCCTTAAATCCCGTTACTTTTAATTTCGAAGCAGGACATGTGTATGTCGTAGAACAGCACCTGTTTAAAGTCAGAGTTAGAGAAGTAACCAAAGAAAAGACGCTAACCAAAATCGTAGAAACCCGTAACAACGCAGTATTTGAAAGTATTAAAAAATAAGTTTAAACCGCCCTTTGGGGAATAAATAAAGATGAAAATGGCGAAAAATATTGTTTTAATTGTTATCATGAGTGCAGTTTTATTTAGCTGTACAACAACTCCTGAGAAAATATTAGAAAAGTATAACGATTATGAAGAAGTCCCTGTAAATAAGAATGGAATAGGTTTATCTATAGATTTTGCAGCAAACAGTGCAAATAGTATTAAGGATTTTTTGGGGAATAATGTTGTCTTATCTTTTTCCAATTCGTTGGTAAATTCCGACAACGAATATAAAGATGCAATAGCAAAAAGAATTTTTGTTGCCAGTGCTAATAATCCTAATGAATTATTTTCAATTACTACCTATACTGGCAGTATTATTGAAACTAAAACCATTTATGGTGATGTATCATCTTCTAATTCAAAAAAAACAGAATATATTCATTTCTCTCTTGATACTGTAAATTACAGGTTTGTTCTTGTAGGTTTTAAAGGTATATATATAACAGAATCGGAGGAACTTGAAACTGTACCTTTCTTTGTAATTTTAGATAAAAAAGAAAAAAAAGTTCTTACTACTGTACCGCTACAATGGAAAATGCCATTTTCTGACGAGGAGATGGAACCTCGTTTTTTCGAACATCATGCTATTTTAAAAGTAGCAACTGATTTTGGTGAAGAAAAAAAATATACAATCAGGATTTCCGAAATTGGCAATGATGAAAATTTTAATGGATATACATTTGTAGATTTTATTTCAGATGAAATTAAATATGAAGATATAAGTGAAGGTAATTTCTATTACACCGATTTGAAAAAATATTATAGTTTATATTCACCCATCTGTACTGAAATTGTTGTAGGAAAAACTCTTTTTGATTTTATAAGATATGCAGTGTTAGAAGATAAAAGTGGAAACACAGTTGGAGTGCGTCATTACTACAAAACAGAAAGTTTGCCTGACACTATTAATGTATATAGTGCTAAAATAGGTGGTATATCAATGAGTGGCTACTATAATTTGTATACTAAAGTTGTATTCTGTGATACTGTAAAATTTAATGGAAAAACAAGGGAAGTAATTAAAAAAGTAAAAATAATATAAATAAGTTTAACCGCCCCTTGGGGCATAAAAAGTAAAAAAAAAATGAAAAATTTAAAATTGAATTTGAGGAATGTGGCAGTTATAGTTGCCAGCCTCGCAGTAACAGTGATGCTCGCTTCGTGCAGCAAAGACAGCAGTTCGTCGAACGACGAGCCATCGAACTCTGATCCGAAATCCTTAGTGATAACCAATGTCAGCCTAACACAGGCTATTATTGGAGAAGACGAAGGCATTAGAATCGGGATTTTTCCGGTCGGCACAACGCCCGAACAAGCTTATATGGAAACAGGCTTGGTTGCAGGCGGAAGTGATGATGATATGACCGTAAAAGAGGTGGGCAGTACATATACGGTTACCATTCCGTTGTATGATGCCAAAAACGGTTTTGAAACAAAATGGACAGGGTCGGGCAAATACGACATTTATTGTCAGTTAGGTTATTCAATCTATCTGCGAAAAACAAATGTAACAATCAAGTCGTCCAAAACCACCTTAGATGCGAGAGATTTTGAAGAGATAAATTTTTAAATTTAACTTACTATGAATAAATCACTTTTATATTTCAGTATGATGTTGATAGTGCTGATGATGACAACAGCCTGCAACAAAGATAAAAATAACGACAACAATGAAATCATTGACGACGGCTACGGAAGTATGACCATCACCACCGGCAATAACATACAAACCGTTGAATTTGTACTTGCCCGACAATCTCATGTTACAAGTCCTGCCGGGAATATGTTTATGGTATATTTTTCAGGATCATTTATTGTTGTCTTCAATGCAAGCGACAAATCTGCTACAACGCTTCCCGAAGCCACTTATCCGGTTTCTACCACAACACCTATTCCGGTTGGAAATGTTAATTTAACGATGAACATCGCCGGAGTCAGCGGTGTGGTAAAAGCAACAGACGGCTCTTTTAAAGTACAGAAAAACGGGTCGGATTATATTATCACATTTAACTTCACCACCGATACCGACCCCGAAAAAAAAGTCGCAGGGAGGTATAAAGGTCCCATTCCGCTCAATTAAATCAGAGAAGTAAGTTGTAAAATTATCACATCACAATGAAAAGCGTTTTTGCACATTCCGTTAACCTTAAATTCTTTATAGGGATAATCAGATTATTCTTGTTATCAACCTTGTTTGTTTGTTATATAGGCACATCAATGGCACAACAATCGGTAAAAGATGCTATAAAGTATGCTGAGATTATTTTTAAAAACATAGATGAACCCCTTTTGATAGATACCGACCTTCATTTAACCGAGTGTGGATATTTAATGCCTCCTCCCCAAAATTTCGTCATTGAGAATATAGACGGCTTATCGTTCGACACTCGCAAAATTGCCTTTATCCCACCCGGAGCATACACTTTTGGCTTTAGACGGATTATTAATGTACAGGGAGCAACGACAGGGAATCAGGCAACCCAAGGTAATGTAAGTGTTGGTTTTTCATATACGCCAACCACACAGGTACAAAGCAAATTGTTACCTGTTGAAGTTGTTATTGAGGCAGGGAAGTATTATACCACCGAATATGAAATTATACGCACCAAAGGTTTTTTTAAGGAGGATAGTATTTCAGTTTTTATCACCGAAATAACCGACCCAGTTCAACTTGCCGAAGCACAGAAAAAAGTAGAAATGTTAAGGTTGGAACAACAGAATAAATATAACGTTTATCAAGACCATATTAAACGAAAAGAAGCCTATTTGGCATATCAGAAAGAAAACCCCGCCCGCCTTGAAGGCACATGGAAAGGTGAAACCAAACGCGCTATGAACACATTCTATATCCAATATACTTTTGAAGGAGATAAAATGACCTACGAAGGGAAAAGCAAACAGGCAGGGATGAGACCATACGTTATGGAAGGACACTTTCGTTTTAACGAAAATACCATCATTTTCACACCGGAAAAATCAACAAACAAAGGGCAGGAAGTTAAAAATTTCAAATCAAAACACATCTGGTACTATACCCTAACCGACAATATATTACATCTTGAAGGCGGCGGAACAATTGGTTCTACTCTGATATGGGAAACAGATGGAGAATTTTACAAAACAAATTAATGAATAATTAACCGCTTCATAAGAAGTATAAAAAAAGAAAAAAATGAAAAATTTAAAATTAAAAAGCATTGCAAACAGCATAACGCTCATTTGTTTAAGCCTGTTAATAACAGGTATCACAGCCGTTGCACAGGCGCAGGAAGAAAATCAGCCGGTTCAAAAGCAGGAAACTCAAGCAATTAAATTAAAACACCGAAAATGTTATCTCTCAATCGGAGGACATCCGTTTTTTATAGGCGACACACCTATGGGTGGAGGAAATCTTGCCTTTGGTTTCATGCCGACACCGAAAAATCTGATGACTTTTGAAGTCGGTGGTGGAGGAGGAGATAATAAGAAACTCGGCAGTTACAGTTATTCACTCTATAACAAAAACACAGGTCAGGTAATTGAAACCAAACACGACGGAAAAATTAAATACGGATACTCTTTTGTCGAAGTCATGTTGGCGTATAACAGAATGGTCAATCTCTCCGAAAAATGGAAATTTCGCATTGGTCCTACATTGGGATTATTGGTTATAACGGGAAGCGATTCCTATTCGCCAACATCTTATAAAGGAGTTGATATTGAAGGAATACCCGATACTCAGTCCGAATCGCAAAGCGCTTTTATGGCTGGCGCCATAGCAGGATTTCAATGGAATTTTGCAAGACGATGGTTTATAGATTTGAATTACCGAGTGTCGTATCAAACGAATATTGAGTTTAAAGAAAAAACCATAAGAGCGCTTGGAGATACCTATAACATCGAAAGTAAAGAGTTTGGGAATCTCGGCAATCGGATAAATTTGGCAATCGGATTCAGATTCTAAAATTATCGTTCATAATTAAATTTTCAATTTCATTGCTATTATCAAAAATATTCTTACCTTTGCCTCCAAATTAGTAATTAAAATTTTTATAAACAAAAACACATTAAAAAAATGGAAAAAAAGATTACAATCGGAAGTGTTCTCAGTAATGGTATTCAACTGGGAATCAAAAATGCAGTTTCATTATTAGGATGTATCATCTTGTATGTACTGACTTGTTGGATCCCCTACATTAACATCGGGACAACCATCGCAATGGCATGTTTACCTTTAGAAATGGCGAAAGGTAATATTATTTCGCCTCTTGCCATCTTCGACAAAAAGTATTTTAAGTATATGGGGGAATATTTCCTTACATCAGCTTTTATATTTATGGGGGTATTGATGGGAATTTTCATGTTCATTATCCCCGCTTATGTTATTATGATTGCATGGTCGCTCGGTATTCTTTTCCTTATTGACAAAGGAGTAAATCCGATGGAAGCCCTTACAATGAGTAATAAGGCTACAATGGGATATAAATGGACCATCTTTTTCAGTTACATTATTTTTGCTATTGCCGCTGCTATTGCGAACTTAATTTTTTCTCAAATACCATATATTGGCATAGTATTAAATATTGCTCTTGGGCTCGTAATATATGCGCTAATACTCGGTATGCAAGCACATATTTATTCAAAACTTTCTGAATAATTTTTTTGTATTGATTTCATAATTAAAAAGAGGTTGCTTTTTTGGCAGCCTCTTTTTTTTGTATGTAAGATTAAAAAAAACAATTATTCTAACAAACAGCCCTTCGAATCGCTATCAATTTTTCCAAAAGCGTTTCTAATAAACCCAATGGCAACATATT
>Ga0209628_10000046_pt1 | contig 58293 bp, 50 predicted proteins | sample TergutCu122P4_FD_187285 | JGI IMG/M metagenome (GOLD analysis project Ga0209628, IMG submission 187285) | Cubitermes ugandensis P4 segment gut microbial communities from Kakamega Forest, Kenya - Cu122 P4 (SPAdes) (version 2) | ecosystem: Host-associated > Arthropoda: Insects > Digestive system... | reverse complement strand
AACACGCCGGTTGCGGGGGTTATCCCCGGCGGCGGTGCTGCCCTTGGCGTGCCGTATTATATATCCGACGCGGCGGCAAGGCTGAACCGTAACAATGATACGTGGATACGTAAAAACCACAAGCAACATATTGAAAATATCCAGTCACAAGCTGGCTATACCCGATATTCACAACGGCAGCTTCAATCCGCTGTGGAATTGGGCGATTTTCGCGCCTTGTCGCGGGCCAACGTAAACCATCCGGCCGCCCACGATATTGGCTTAGAAATTCACGCCTCATTGCTTGAAAGCTATGCAAAAAACGCAGGGACGCCTGCCAGTGCGTACAGCCGCATTAAAAACGGCATAGGTTCAGGCAGCCGTTTGGCTGCCTGTTATTTCGACAGGGAAACAAACCGCCATAACGACGTTGGCGTCCAAGCGGTCAGCGGCGTTACCCGTACCGGCATAATGACGTATTCAGGGTTTAAGGTGTTTCAGGCGGCCACACCGGTTCTGACCGGTACGGCTATAAATACGGTCAAATATACTGTGGACGTTATATCAACCATTGGTAAATCCACTGTCACCGTAACCAACACTATTAAAGTGGCGCGGGATTCACATATAACTTTGTTTTCGCATTCAGGCATGAATATTGTTGCCCAGCAGGCGCGCCTCAACGGCCTTAACAATACCCGGATATCCAAGGGAATTGTATCATCCGTAAACAGTATCCGGCACGGGGCTTACAACGTGGGGATCAATCTGGCCAAAATGAAATCCCAAACCGTACACGCTGCCGACAAAATTAAAGCGGGAGCAATCAATACTGCAAACGTCGCACGCGCCCTTACCAGTGGCACCGTTAAAACATCAGAGGTTGCCAGAAACGCGATTGAAACATTACATACTTCCGCCGCCAATGCGGTAAAACAGGTATGGACACCTGCATTGCGCGGTATGGCAGGGGGCGCGGCTAAAACTGCCACGTGGGTTGCCGTAAAAGGGCTCCCGCAAATAGGCACAATGGCTGGCGGCGCGGCACTCGGCGCCGGCAGCATGTTGTCAAGGACGGACAACACAGCCCTACAGGGCGCAGGAAATGCTATTAATATAGGCACAAATGGCATAAAAACTTCCATTGCCGTAGGCAGATTCGCGGGGCGCACAATAAAAACTTCCGTAAAAACGGGCATAAAGACGGGGAAGGGCATAAGGGCAGGTATAAAAACAATAAGGCAAAACGGTATAAAAAAAGCCGGGAAGCAGCTTGTAAAATCCTTTGGCAATGCAATGAAAAAAGCCGGTAAGTCTACTGTAAACGCCATTTTAAATGTTTTTAAGTCTATTGGTAAAAAGCTTGTTGCACCGCTTATCCTTATTTTAGCCGCCGCTGTGGCGCTCAACGGCCTGCTCGCCGCCCCGCTGTCTGCTATTGGAGCGGTCTTTGGTTCTATATTTTCGGTATTCGACCCTGCCACAGGCAGCTACGAGGAGTTTGACATACGTGAGTACATTATGGACCCCGATTTTGGGTTGCCTGCATTACGCGCCGACTATATAACAAACCTGGAGACGCATATCAACGATCTTTGTTCCGCATATCACATTGTAAGATTTTATACTAACTTAAACAACGCGGCAATTGGGCATACGGCTGCGGATATAGATAATGTATTTATTGATATAGGGGACTTGGCCAATATAGTCCAGCCGATATTTAACGCAGTTATCCTTTTGGAATACGAACTGGAACCGGCAGAAACGGAAGCAATTGAGGTATTAAATGATATATTTAATTCACTGTTTTTCCTGACGGAAGTTCAAAGCGTAGAGTACTGCGGCCAGAATATTACCACCGGAGAAGGCTGCACAGATACCCACTCGTGCGGCGAGATCCACGCTCATTTTGACTGCCCCAACACCCAAATCGTTAATCACAGCAGCAATACATGCTATTTATGCTGTTACAGGCACTGCCCCGGGCATCCGGGCAGCCATAATTCCACATGCCCGGATGACTGTTCTACCAACCACAGCTATTCACATTCACCCGGCTGCGAACACAGGTGCAGCGGCATATTAAACTGCGCTTCCCATCAAGTAATGTGCGTTACCCTTTCTATGGACGGGATATACCAGCTTCTTGACAAATATTTCGAAACGCCCATTAACGATTTGCTTAACATGGCTTCACGCACGCAAACTGAAGACGCGCGTCTACATGCTCTGCAAGATTGTTACGAGATTTGCTTAGAATATGTGTCACGCGTCAGTATTGTGTACAGCGGCGGCATTACACTTGAAGACATTACCGACGTCGTCTGGGTGGCAGGTACAAGGACAGGTAACCGGGCGGTGGTCGATCTCGCTTTATCACAGGTAGGGCAGGTGGGCGGCCAGCCCTATTGGAGCTATTATGGTTTTGGCAGCAGGGTTGCATGGTGCGCCTGCTTTGTGCATTGGTGTTATAATATGGCCGGTTACGGCAGCGATTATGGGAGCTCTTTGAATAATGCATATTGCCCTTCTTTGGTTATTTATTTCGAAGGCAGGAATGTATTTAAAACCGGCAATTATTATGACCTTGCGATAGGCGATGTAATATTTTTTGATAAAAATGCGCAGGGCGAGAGCCATCACGTTGGCTTGGTAATTGGCCGCGATACGGAATATGTATATACGGTTGAAGGGAACTCAAGCGATTCGGTAAAAATAAAGGCATATAAACTGGATAGCCCCGTTATATATGGTTATGCAGTATTTAACAATTGATGTCTTCGTGATGAGGGGGTTAAGAATTTACGTTATGAAAATTGTGCATTTAAAAATTATTAATACATTATTAACATTATTACTTATATCTTGTTTTAGCCCATCCGTTTTTGCCGACAATGTTAAGCCGCCGACCGGCGATAAGGCCGTTTATGGCAGCTTTACGATAAATATAACCGACGAAACCGGCGGGGAGTTTGATCTTGCATTTGAAGCTTTGCTTACTGACATAGCAAGCGGCAATACTTATACGTATACTATATCTTTTGAGCAGTACGTATTAGGTATGCCACTTGAAGACAGTATCCTTGCCAACACTACATACACGCTTGAGTTCCGTTATCCCCAAAAAAACGATTACGCTGTCTTTGACAATGACAGCAGTGGTTTTGCCGAACGCTTTCACATGACGGAAAAGGGGTATGTTACTAACTGGTCTATCCGAAGCGCTTTGCCGTATACTGAGGGGGAAAACGCCGTTCCGGTTCCCATCCGGCCCGGAGTTGATGGAAATACTGACAGTGAAGCGGCAATAGCTTATTCTACGTTTTACGAAACCGTTAAGCATATGGACGGGAACAATGCTTACGAAGGGTTTTTTGCCCTTTACGGCACAGCGTATGAAAAGAAACACGCGGCCCGGTACGTAGAATTCGTAGGCGGCACAGAAGACGAATGGTACGGCAAAAGCTTTTTTGAACGCTTTTTATGGTATGACACCTATATTGAAATGATGGTCTTTCTACATTCCGGCGTTTATGACTACTACTTCAAAAACCTTGAAACCTTTTTAGAGAATGGTATTTATAACACTTCAAGGCTTTTGGGGCGCGTCGTTGGTGATAAAGAGTCAGATGCATATATTAGCCTTATGACATGGCAGTATGAATATATTATTAACCATGGCAAAGCATATAATTTTTTGGGGCTTAATTCATCCGAAGCCGATATAGGCAACGCTGTTGCCGCAGGAACGTCAACGGCCCCTGCACAGGCCCAAACCATCAGTGCTTCATCCGAGACATCAATAACCACTCAAGACACGACTAAATCCACTACTACAGCACCCGTCAGCACAGTCGGGTTTACAGAGGCCAGCAGTAATTCTTTTGATAAATTCCCTTTTCCGCAAAGCCCCGGTGGCGGCATTTGGGATAAAACCGTTGATAAACTTAAAAACATGGGCCTGACTTTCTTTATCCTTTTTATTACATTAGGAGCTTTTATCTGCGTTGTTATTTATAGGAAACGTAAAAATGTTTCCGATATTGTTTCTGACAATATTAAGTAATTATACACACTTTATAATTTATTTCGAATTATTGGAGGATTATTATTATGGCTATCACAAAATCTAACGCCGCGCTAATGTATGAAAAAGCCATTAAGCAACGCGATTCACTGTCGGCGCGGATCGACGAGCTTAATAAAAAATTGAAAAGAGTTAACAATACCATTATTGAATGCGAACTAATAATGGACAGCGATAAGTTAAAGGCGGTCAATGAGTACTTTGCTTCCGCCGGTATAACGATCGATGAATTCCTCGCCACTCAAAATAGTGAAGGAACCGCCAATATCTTGACAGAAATTCTAAAAAGAAAGGGTTCGGACGGCCAGGAGCCAGCAGGTGTGGCAGACGGCGCTGCCTATGAAGGGTGAAGGGAAGATAATACTGCCTATCTATGATATTATCTTGCATAAGTATATTTTTATTCATTTTGATGTCATAACCAACGGGGCGATGTATTTATGCGCGATGTAAAAGAAAAAAACACAGGTCCGAGCGTTAATATTTGGAAAGGTATAAAAAAAGATATTGAACTTGGCATAATAACCGGCGCGTACGAAACGGGCAACCGTTTTCCATCCATTTCACAAGTCGCTGAAATGTACGGCATAGGCTCTACAACGGCTCAAAAAGTTCTGGATATGCTGTGTTCGGAAAATATTATATATAAACGCCAGGGCGTAGGCTACTTTTTAAAGCCTTTCGTAAAAGACCGCTTGCTTGTGTTTCACATGAAACAGCTTTACGGGATGTATGCTGAAACGGCTAAATACAGTAAACAGCTAGGCGTCGGGTTGGATAAGGCATGCAGAATACTGACCGACATGTGGAATAATGAATAATATTCATTAATACGGCATAAGAAGGGTTTATCTTGGGATATACGCTTTGTATTGCCGACAGGCCTGGCGTCGGCCGCCACATTGCATGCGCATTGCGCGCCTTTAACAACTTTGATGGTTATAAAGAGGGCAACGGCTATATTGTAACCTGGGCGTCCGGGCATATGGTAGGCTTGGCTGAACCGCAAGAATACGGATTTGTGCCGATTGAGGACACGTATGTAGACGGCAGGGAACAGGCATACCGGGAGTTGCCATTAGTACCCGATGAGTTTATGTTTACCATTCAAAAAAATACAGCCAGGCAATTTCGGACTGTATCCGGGCTTATGAACCGCCCGGACGTCGATAAAATAATTGACTGCAGCGATATGGGCGCGGTTGGGCTTGCCCTTCAATGGATTATACGGAATAAAGCCGGTTGCCAGAAAGAAGTTATGCGCCTATGCGCCACTTCCTTGACGGACGGTAATATTTTATCAGCCATGGGCAGCCTCCGCCCGATAGGGGAGTATAAACCTATTATCGAAAGCGAACTATGCAGGAAGAAAGCGGATTGGATAATGGAAATGAACATATCCCGCGCGATGTCCTTAAAATATTGCGCCGCGGTAACTGTCGAACGCCTGCAACCGCCAACGCTTTACTTCATTATAAAACGCTACCTTGACGCGATAAACTTCAATGCTCCCGATTACTATGCGATGAAAGTCCATCTCAAAGAAGGGGTTACAATATTTTGGGACAGGGACACTGACGGTTATTTCCCCGCCGCCGTTAAGGACAGCACGGGGCGCGTACTTGACAAAGCGTCCGTAGACAGTGTTTCAGCCGAAATACAATGCTTTGGAAAAGGCTTTGTATCCGGCATCGACAAACAGGCCCGCGCTGTTGAAAGGCCGCAATTATATGACATAACCAGCCTTGAATACGAAGCCAACGTTATGTACGGATATACTGCGGCTGAAACCCTTACGGCTGCGCAGTCATTATACGAGGCCCGGCTGATAAGCTGCCCGCAAACAGACAGCAGGTATATTCCGGATGGTTTAGTCCCTGAATTGCATAGTATAGTTCAGGGATTATTGCGTTTCTCAAGGTATAGGGAGATCGCCGGATCTATTTTAAATAAAACGCCCAATATCGACGGACACATAGTTGACGGCAGTAAGGTTTTTGATCGTCATGCTATAATCCCTACCGATAGATTATTAACACTCTGTAGCCTTGAATTGCTGCCATCGCAAAAAGACAAAGAGAACGGCGTTACAGCCGGAATGTTAAACAATATTTTTGATCTGATTTTAAGCCGCATATTAATTTCCCTATCTGACCCTTATGTTTATGAACAGACAGCCATCATGTTCATGTTTAAAAATGGACTAACATTTAAAATTACAGCAAATAAACCAATTAGTATGGGCTGGAAGGGGTATCAGGATTGCTTGTTTAAAAATGATGTAAATGATGCTGGCAGTGAGGGCGAAACACAATTACTTCCAACTCTGGAACAGGGCCAGTATATAAATATTATATCTTGTTCTACCGTGCAAATACAACCTGCGCCGCCCCGGCTCCACACAGAGGCTACATTGCTCACGGCAATGGCAAACGCCGGCGCGGTTATTGAAAACGGGTTGTTGTTAAAAGGGAAGGGAATAGGCGCACCGGTTACACGCGCGGGTATTATAAAAAGCCTATTTGAAATGAGCTATGCTGAAACAATTATTATGGACAAAGACAGATATATACAGCCTACGGCCAAGGGGCTGAGCATTATCCGCATTATGCCGGATGAGCTATACAGCCCGATGACTGCCGCCGGTTGGGAATTACTTCTATCTGATATTGCAGAGGGCAAATCTTCCGAAAAAGATTTTATGAATAGTTTTGTGCCATTTGTACGCGACAAGGTTTCAGAGGTTATAAACGCAAAAAATAATATTACTTTAAAAAAAGAACGCGAAGCCCACGGAATTTGCCCATGGTGCGGCAGCGGCATTTACTGCTTTGATAATAAAAACAGCAAAGGGAATGTTGAATACCTGCGCTATTACTGTGCTGACAAATGTGGTTATCAACTTTGTACAAACGACAAGCTCTTTGCCATATGCCTTAAACGCTGTATAACCGTTAAGGAGGCCAAAAAGCTTATAGCAAAAGGTTCTATAACGTTGGATGTAAATAATAAAGACGGTAACGGTACACACAAAGCCGTATTCCGAATTATAAAAAAGATACGAAACGGCACGGTTTACTGCAATGTCACTATTGAAAGCGCACGAATATAAATTTAATTAAATACCTTGATTTATGTCGATCATGGGTATATAATGCATTTATATAAGTGTAATGCCAATGCGGTTATGTTATTAGTATTGTTACTCACCGTGAGTAATAACTGGAGGAGTGTTATGCCAAATTATGAGAACAGGTACAAAGCGGTAGCAACAACTATATTGGAACGCGAGATACGCCGCCTCGAAGGAAAGAACAAAACAGCTCATACATACCCCGGAGACGAATACAACGCCGCCGTAGATACATTATTTGCTAATATTAACTTTTCATTGGTCATTGGGCTTCTGGCCGCGGATCAGGCAAAAACATACCGCCAGCGCATAATCAGGGCGGGACAGATTCGCGCCGACATTCAAAGACTTGACAGGGAAGAAAGCCGCATGATCGTTGATGATTATGAAAATCCGCGGGAACGCGTACAAAGGTTTCAGAAAATGGACGAATACAAGGCTAAAATTATTTCACAAAAGTCAATCAATACCGGCAATGTGCCACCGTCGCGGGAAAACTTATCATCTACGCCACATGAAGGCGACGAACGGTTTCTTAAATAACATTATATTACACGGTTAATAAAATTGCCGTTCCAAGAAGGACATTATATTGTCTGTTACTTTATCAACGCCAGAATTGAAAGATGCATTTTTTGATATAAAACCAAGTCAGGCTATAAATACGGTCGGGTATTTTATGGCAAAAACTTCCTCCCCCGCAGCGATCCGCTTTCATGGCGAAGACATAGACAGTATCATTTATTCAGGCGAAAACTATTTTGTGTATTACGCAATGAAAGGATTTATTGGTGAAGGCAACTACCCGGTCGGCGGGTTCCTCGCATATGAAAACTTTGACAGGCAATTGTACGTACATGACGACATAGGCGCGTCTTTTGGCCTATTATATTATAACCGCGAAGTACCGCTCTGCCTGATGGAGGAGTACGGACTGCGCGAAACAGACGGCCAGGCATATAACAGGCAGGAAAGCATCACTGTAAATAACCTTATAGCCAATGGCGTTACACTGCATATGATACAAGGGGAACTTAACTACAGGGACGTTTTACCTTCATCCAACATATTAAGGCTATATGAAAGTTTACATGCCCTGGGTTTCGAAGAACTGCAGACCATATATGAATATTATAGAGAGCGATTTACGCGTTTTTCACGCCCGCATTCTATGACAGGCATTATCGGCGAAAGCGGCGTTGAACACTTTTTATCGTTCGCCGATGGACGGCGTGATGGCCTTATCGGCAATTTAGAGCTTATTGCTTATAATGACGACGGTACTTTCACGTTCCGGGTATGGGGGGGAGACAAATACGCGGTACACTCCATGGCTCCGTCGGATTTGGCAGAGTATTACAATTTCGACAGCGAACTAAAAAAACGTTTTTTAGACGTATATTATAATAAGGAAGAAACTCGCACTAAAACACCTATAGACAGTTATTCATATGGTTCTTCTGCACAGGAAAGGGATGTAATTATGGCAAGTGACGACGTAAACAGTGTGTCAAACCTGATACAGGGCGGCGACGAAAAAAGCGCTAAGGATGTATTGACTGAACAGCTTGTTGATGGCGTAAGGCGGGTCCTTGACAGCGAAAACTTTAAAAATTACCTAAAAACCAGCAGCAGGCTCTATTTTTGCAACTACAGCCTGAACAATACTATACTAGTATGGCTGCAAAAACCGGATGCAAGCCATGTGATGGGTTATGAACAGTGGAAGGATTTTGGGCGCAATGTAAACCAAGGCGCGTCCGGAGCGAGAATACTTATACCCGTTATGGCAAGAGAAAAAACTCAAGGCAGCCTTGCGGCCTCAATCCGCCGCAATTTGTATGAACTGTTGGATAAAAACCCTGCGTCCGCAATTGTGGTATACAAATTTGGAATGACAAAGCTGGAGTTCACAATGAACCGCAGCAACCATCTTATAGGCATAAAGGTTGACGGCAAGGAAACAGGATTATTTAAATCCGATACCCAATTCAAGCAATATATCGACCGTGCGATCCTCGGCAAGGTTCCTATGTATTTTGCAGTTGGCAATGTATTTGACGAAAAAGACGTTATTATACCAGAGTTCCTTTGGGTTAAACGTGGCTATAAACCTGATGAAGTGGTTAATGATGAAAAAGGTTGCCCCATTAAAAACAAGCGTGGCGAAGTCAAGATAATCAACACCCCGGAGAGGCAGGCGCGATTTGTACCTTCTGTCGGACTTGAGTTGTCCGCAAAAGACCCTATAAAAATGGGGCGGCTTTTTGCTGCCGCGTCCGCCGTGTGCCAAAACCGGGGCGTTGCCGTTTTACTACGGAATAAAGACAACGACGATCATATTAAGAGCGGCTCCGAAGGGTATTACCAAAAAGCCCCTATCCCTGACACGCCATACGACGAAGCAATGGCGCAGCTTTACCCCAACGGGCTTATTGTTATAGATTCAGAACAAGACATTACAAAGCAATGCGCTGTCATGTTCCATGAAATGGCGCATAGTGAATTACATCAGGAAATATACAAACTTGCCGTTGAGTTAGGCGAGAACGTAATAACAAAGTCAATGCGCGAAGTTCAGGCACAGGCCGTATCTTACGCTGTATCAAATCAATTTGGCATTGACAATGATGATTTTACCTTCGACTACATTGGTGCATACACAAAGGGTTTCGAGTTTCAGGAAATGCAAAAGTCCCTTGAAGTTATCCATAAAGAAATCAGAAATTTATTTAACGATATAAAAGCTGAACTGGATAAAACCGGTTTTAACCTTGACCTAACCGAAAAACCAAGAGATTTGCTCGAGGCGGACACAGTTAAAATATTTACGGTAAATGCATTAAACTATAGCCTTGAACAAGAAAAAATAGTTGCGTCCGTGAAGAACGAGTTGCCGGGCCTCATCGCTCAATTTAATGATTCGGTTGTATTGGATGTATTGAAAGAGTATAACGATAACGTCAACATCCGTCAGGAAAATATTGATTTAGCCAAAGCAGCGGTGGAGGCTCTCAATTCTGCAGTGACCCGGGAAGATCAGGATATCGCTATTGAGAATATAAATGCGTCTACCACTCGCATAGCACAATATGCAACGGCATTTGAAGATTTAACAGAACGCTTTATTGACGCCAGCGAGCATTCTCGCAACAGTATCAAACTATTATATGATAAAGATCCGGCCGAAGCCTTGTTAAAATTAAGCGAGAATTACCCGCGTTTGGCCGAGCTTTCAAATGCACAGATGGATTACCTTTCGACAAGCAAGTATGTTGACCAAAAATTATCCAGGCTGTTACGATCAGATGTGCCGGGGTTTGTCGAAAAAGCTTGTGACAGGGCTTCATACGTGAGCGCTGTTTCATCTAAAAATGGCACGTTTTGTGAAATTAACTTTTGCGAAGCTTGGTTCGACAAACCAATCTTCGAAAATGGCGCTTTATGCCACCCTAAAATTGCTGACATTATTATAAAACAGGCAGAAATCCAAATAAGGGGAATGAAAACAGAATTTGAACGCTCAGGCGAATATGTACCTTACAGTAAATGTGACATCACAATATACAGCCCTGTAGACGGTAACGGGCTGACCGCTTTTAATACGCGCGTTGATATTGGAGACGGTGAACAGGACAGCCTAAAGGGACATATTTCTGCAATGGTCGGATCAAACAAGCTCATAGACAATGTATACGAACAATTTGTTGTATCCTTAAAAGAGCGAGACTACAAAGACAAAATTATTACCCCTACAACACTACAGAACCAACAGGCAAACGAAGTCAAGAGTATAGGCGCTAACCGTGACACAAGAAAAAAAACATCAAGGGAATGGAACAACGAGATTAATGAATCCAGAGCTGCTGAGGGAAAAGCTCAAAACAATATTAAGCAGCAACATAAAGACAATGAAGCTAACAAGAAAATGACATCAAGAAAAAACGAGCGTATACTTTAAAGGCGGTTATATACTATGTTGCTAAATAAAAAAATAAAAATACCCGAAACGGACGTGGTTTTTACTGACGATGATTATATAATACCAAAATTAAACCCTCGTAAATTCGTAATGACGAATGAGCTTCAGCGGCGCAAGGAAGAAGAATCATTGCGCAAACAGTACGGGGTTAAAAAAGTAAAATTCGGCGCTATACTTTAATATTATTATAATATCATTGACAATATATGCACGTTATGCTATAATAAGCGACATCTTATAAGATAGACTGATACTATATGTGTGAACTTAAATGCCGCAGACAGCCGTTTTGTGCTTGTCAGCAATGATGTGTTATGTACTATTCGTATTCTGACAAAGTGTTATTTGCCGATTTGCGGTTAAGCTAAAAGACTGACAAAAAACAAAGATGGCCCGGAAGCAGGGAGATATCCTACGAGACGGTAACGTCCTCGAATTTCGAAACGAAAATATTGTAAGTGGGAAGGACGTTTTCAGGAAACGCCTTTGAACTTGCAAAAGCATTAAAGAACGGGCTATTTATTAACATAACCCATGGCTTGATAAAAAACACCGTGGCTTAAGATAAGGATAAAAGAATGTATGCCAATTGTTACGTTACTATATCTGGATATACCCTTTCGGCCATGGCTGCTGTCGAGGCGGATTTGAATGATTTTACGAACGAATCGGGTATATGTGTTTAAAAATTTTGATCGGAGATACGAATAGTGGACATGGTCAAACAGCGTGTTTTGCCGGACGATGAAATTCTTATGCATCTTAACAATGCGGCTGATACAGCAAGGATACGGTTATCGTACACGCATAAGATATTTTTTTTACGATTGCTCAATATAATGACAGATGATGGGACCGGGCAATATATCGTCAAACAGACCATAAATGAAATGGCAACATCATTGCAAATCCCTGCAAGAACCATTACCGATTGCCTTGCAAAGCTTACTGCTTGTGGTGCGTTGAGTAACATAAGCGGGAAAAAAACAAGGCGTGCCCAAATTAGGTTAATAAATAAAAATATATTTTTACCACGCGAGGTATAAATACATGTCTAAAATAGATATTAACATCTTTGATAATGATGAACGTATCATAATCAATGAGTCTTCCGTTGGTATGCGGCTTGTTGATTTTACACGGGAGAGCTTCATCAAAAGTCTCAGCATTACGCTGAATATTACCGAAGACAAAATGATTATAGAACTGACCGAACGGCTTATAACAAAAGTTATGCGTCTTGGTGATTCTGAGTGGGTGGAAATTATTAATAAGCTTCCCTTACCCGTTGCGTATGACTCGGCTACGTTAAAATTGTTAGAAGAAGCGGCTTAACATATTCCCGGTTTCAATGTGTAATAAAGATGGATAATAGCGGTTTTATTATAAACGCTTGTTGCCCTGCACATTGGCAATTTATGTTCCCGTTAATACAGGTCACTGTGAGTGCCCGTTCGAGTCAGTACAAGGATTAGGTCATCACCCTCAATTCGATAGATGAGCAACCAATTCGATTGAACGTGACATTCTCTATGTCCGATCCAATTGCCTGAAAGATCGTGATCGCGGAACTTTGGCTCCAGAACTTCTCTGGCTGCAAGCCTGCGGATGCAATCGTCAATAAGAACCATATAAAAATTGCGTCTCATGGCTAATTTATAATCTTTTTTAAATTGCGATGTCCAAACTATATCTCTGTTCATGATTTCAGTTCTCTTAATGCTTCCTCGACATCGGAATAACGCTTAACGGAAGGGTTGGACGTAATGCTCCTGGCTTCGAGCATGGCGGCAATTGTTTCTGCGTTTGGCGTATTAACGGTAATTTGAAATGGTATTGAACCCTCCCGCACAGATTGGCGCAAAAAAATATTAAAGGCTGTAGTCATATTGAGACCGAGATCTGCAAAGAGATTATCTGCTTGATTTTTTATATCAGTGTCAATTCGGAAGCTGACATTGGACAGTTTATTATTCACAAGGCTCACCCCTTTCGTGGATGTGTTTATTGTATCATCTCAAAACGTATTAGTCAAGGCTATTTAAACGCTAACAGCGTTTAAATAGCGTGAAACAGGAAGAGGGTGACTAGACATATTGACAAATAATTGTACTTACTATGGTCAGTGGTTATTATTATCCAACATTATTATCACGTCGACACCTGTTACAATTAATCCAGACACTACATGGGGCTCCAAATACCAGATATTAGTTAACTCACCGTGAGTAAATTTATAATATAAACGGGCATCCTTATAATTCTGTGTTTTATTTATCCAATAATAGTGGAGAAAGAGTTACAGCTAGTGATTCAACTGTAACTCTCTCGCCACTATGTTATAGGTTTACTATACTTCGTAACTTATTATTAAATAAATGATATAGGGAATAAAATATCTTTTAAATTAATACTGCGGTCGGTAGTGTTATCTTCATAGTATTGTTCCCTATGCCAAATTGTCCAAGATCGTTTTCACCCCAACCCCAGCAAGCCCCATTACTTTGTTTTGCTACACAAAAGTTATAGCCTGATGTTACGGCAGATATATTATTTATGCTCGTTACTTGTACAGGGGCTGTCTTGCCAGTCGTTGTTCCGTCACCAAGGTTCCCATACATATTATACCCCCAAGTGTATACGATACCGTTATTTTTTAATGCAATGCAATGATTACTGCCAGCTGCAATAGAAACAATACTACTAATACTAGTAACTTGCACAGGCACAAGGCTATTGGTGGTGGTTCCATTTCCAAGCTGGCCATTGCTATTTGATCCCCACGTCCATACCGTTCCATCGCTTTTTAATGCAACTGTGTGTCCGCTATTGCTTGCGATATCGATAACATTACTTATTGCAGTTATTTTTACCGGTGATACCCTTGTGGTAGTCGTACCATCACCTAAAATACCATATACATTTTCTCCTGTTGCCCAAAGAGTGCCATCTGTCTTTATTATAAACGTGCAGTTGCCAAACCCAGAGATTTTTTTAACACTAGTCATTCCAGGTATTTGCGTAGGCGACGATGAATAGTTGCTTATTATACCAATTCCAAGTTGGCCGTACGTATTTGCACCCCACACCCAAACCGTACCGTCATTTTTTAACGCGACACTGTGATGTTGTGAAGCAATAATAGAAATGATGTTACTAAGCCCCGGTACCTGAATTGGGGATTTGCGATCTGTAAAGGTACCATCTCCCAGTTGACCATATAAATTATCCCCCCAAGCCCATACTGTTCCGTCACGTTTTAGAGCCATACTATGGTACATTCCTGCGGAAACTTCTTTTACATCGCTGATAGACGTTATTTTTAGTGGAGTCACTGAACCTGTTGTACTTCCATTTCCAAGCTGGCCATCAGCGTTCATTCCTGTAGCCCATACGGTGCCGTCAGTTTTTAAATATAAGGTATGAAACCCACCGCCATCAAACGTTTTATATGGTGTACTGATTGATTGGAGAGCCTTAAATGTATTTAGTCTTCCACCGGTTGAAACTAAGCCGTTTAAAGCAGGCACCTTGTCGACGTTGTTAAGTATAGCGCTTTTTAATTGTTGTGTTGTTAAATTATAGTTATAAGAAAGTAGAAGGGCCGCTGTTCCCGTTACATATGGAGCAGCCATTGAAGTACCAGTACAGTAGTCGTAACTGCTGTTTAATATTGTAGAATCTATATTACTGCCAGGCGCTGCCAGAGCTACCGTATTTACACCGTAGTTAGAAAATGTGTCTTTTTGATCATTAGTATTTGATGAAGCTACGAATATAACATTACCCAGAGCGTTAAATGATACATATGCAGCAGATAAATCATTGTTTAAATTATTATTATCGGCTGATATTATTAATAGACCTTGATAGTTTTGAACCGCATTGATTAAATCTGGATCGTTAGCTATTTGAAAGCTCAAATTTATTATTTTTATATTATGCAATGTTGCATATTGAATTGCTAAAGCTTCAAGCGTTGTCGTGGACAGTCCTATAAAAGAATTATTGCTAGAAACGATTTTTATAGGAATCATCTTTATATTCCAGTTTACGCCTACCACGCCTGTTGAATTATTACCAATAGCGCCAATTATGCCGGCCACGCTTGTTCCGTGTCCCAAATAGTCCATTGTGTCACTAGGTGAATTGTTAACGACGTAGTAAGCAAGACTTAAATCTATATTGCCCGCTAAGTCCGGATGGTTATGATCAATTCCAGAGTCGAGTACCCCAACCGCGACAGTGCTGCTTCCAATACTTATGTCCCATGCCTGTGGCGCTTGTATTTTTGTTATCCCCCATAAATTTGAAAATCGCGGATCGTTCGGCACCGCACATGGAAACGCCAGGTAATTAGGGCGGGCATAAGCTACATTTATGTGCCGACTTATAACTTTAACAGCTTCTATTGTTTGTTCGTTGGTTTTATTATTAAGGTATATTTGAAAATACTTACCGATAGGACATACTCTGTCTAAAATATCCAATGGTTTATCCGGGAAGTTTTGCCTAAGACCCTTGTTTAAATCAACAACTTTTTCTATATTCAACTCCGGGTATGTGTTAATAAAAAATTCAATATTTGTGGCATTAATAGTTCCAACAATAATTTCGCCTGGAATAAATTCCCTATCATCTATCGCTACATCATCTTCATGCGTCATTGTATATAATATTGTTATTGTTGCATCATTATTTTCAGTTACGTTAACCGTTGTTTCCTGATTGGGTACTAATGTATATACATCATTATTTACCGTATGCTTTTGTGGAATCATATTAAGGCTGACACTTTGTATGCCGAGCGTTTCCACTTTTACTAACGTATCATTTAATCCGGGAATACGTTCATCTGCTACTGTGCGGTAATAAATTGCATAACTATATACGGCAGGATTAGGTTCAAGAAGATATTCCGGACGCGCCAGTTCAATTTGTGGATGTAAATTGAGTAATTCCACCGCGTTTAATACACTTTGCCTTGACTTGTCATATAGAGTTAAGCGGAACGATATGCCTAAAGGAGCCACCCTATCGAGTTCTTCCAGTGGTAAGTTGGGAAAGTTTTTTCTAAGGGCTTCATTTAAATCTATAACTTTTTCAATATTCAGATCCGGAAATGTATCGTTAAAAAAAACAGATGGCGTATTACTTGTTGTTCTGACAAGTACTACGCCTGGAACCAGTTCCCGATCGTCTACGTCGCCTTCTCGTGTCATTACATATAGTATTGTTATAGACGCGGTGTTATTGTTATTTACATTTACTGTTGTATCCTGATTGGCTACCAGTGTATATACATCATTATTTACCGTATGTATTGGCGGAATCTTATCGGGGTTGACATTTTGCAAGCCAAGAGACTCTACTTTAACCAAAACATCGTTTAACCCAGGAATATGTTCGTTTGTTATTGTACGGTAATAAATTGCATAACTATATACGGCAGGATTAGGTTCAAGAAGATATTCCGGACGCGCCAGTTCAATTTTTGGATGCAAATTAAATATTTCTATTGCAGTTAATACACTTTGCTTTGATTTATCATATAGAGTTAATCGGAACGATATACCTAAAGGGGCCACCCTGTCGAGTTCTTCCAATGGTAAGTTCGGAAAGTTTTTTCTAAGGCCCTCATTTAAATCTACAACTTTTTCAATATTTAACTCCGGAAATGTTTCGTTGAAAAAAACAAATGGCGTATTATTTATCATTCTGACAAGTACTTCGCCCGGGACGAATTCCCGATCATCTGCGTCATCCCCGCGAGTCACTTCGTACAGTATTGTTATCGTTGCATTGTTGTTTTCATTTACATTAATTGTCATATCCTGATTTGGCACTAAATTAAATACGTTATTAACCGTATAAACTTGCGGAATTAAATCCGGGTTTATACTTTGCTGGCCAAGAGATTCAACTTTGACCACTACATCGTCTAATCCAGGTATAATATCATCAGTTACCGTACGATAATAAATAGTAAAACTATATGTTGATGGATTTGGTGCCAGAAGATATTCCGGGCGCGCCAATTCAACTTGTGGATGAACATTTAGTATTTCCACGGCGCTTAATACGCTTTGCTTTGTTTTTTCATATAGAGTTAAGCGGAACGATATACCTAAAGGAACCACCCTGTCAAGTTCTTCCAATGATAAGTCGGGAAAATTGTTTCTAAGTCCTTCGTTTAAATCTTCTATTGTTTCAATATTCAGCTCCGTAAATTCATCAATGAAAAAATTGAGCGGCGTGGCATTTACTGTCCTAACAAGCACGGCGCCTGGAATAAAATCATCTTGTAATCCGTTATCTCCGAACACATTACATTGAATGGTCAAAATAAATATAGTTATAAATACTATTAATAATGACCGTATGATATTGCTTTTCATCGTCCTACCCCCACATTATAATTGATATTAGAATAAAATATATACTTACTTCCATTAATGTGTATCAATATTTGTATATTGTTTCAAACATGCTACATACCCTTTTCTTACATTCTCCTTTCTGAAACAGAATGTTTTAGTTTATAACAACCACAATAACAGCTACATTTGTTTACGTAACTCCCCCTTTCTTGTTTATTTAAACCAACAATAGCAACGTACGAACATTATTTAGCCCTTGATTAATGTTAAATAATGGATGTGCAAATTACTTATTTCATCATTAGCTTAGATTATTACTTAACGTAGTAGATTTAAATTAAGAGATATTCCTATCGGCATTGCAATGCTGATTACAAACTTATATGCAATAGTGTTTTTATGAATTTAGAAAATAATTGAACCATTTTGTACTTAATATGACATATAATGGCAGGCATTTAAAATATTTTAAACAACAATAGCTTCCCCGATAGTTTTAATAAAATAGTTATTTAACTTATATGTTATTTAATATTAATTTATATAAAACGACATTCTTAAATTATATTAAACGAGGATTTAAGAAATTAATTATAGAGATTACCCAACTAAATGTTCGTTCAATTATCCAGCTTTTAGGGATAACCTAAAAATTAAAAGTTATACGTACCGATATACCAATTTCTAAACCTAGATTTTCGGTTATATTATTTTAGAATGTTTTTAGAAGTGCTCATCACCACAAAAATATCTAATGTTAGGTAGTTATCAAACGTTTGTATAGCAGCTATATGTCCGTATACCGTATTATGTTTTTTAGCAGCATGAACCGATATCGATAAAATATTACCCACTTTGTACTTTAAGAATCTATCAACCCATGACTGGAGTCCTCTGCTTTGTTTGCAATAATCCTTATATCTCTGCTCATAAATTGTATCATATTTTTCCACGTGTCATCTTTAATGGCTCTGTAATAAAACGACTTCACTGTACTCCACTTTGGGTAATCATGAGGCAACGCACGCCATTTACAACCGTTATCAATTAAATAAAGGACTGCTTCCAGCAGAGAACGTTTATGAGTTTTGCTATTGCTACCTAATGGAAAAAAACGCGACAATTTTTCCCATTGAGCGTCAGTTAAATCACTTGGGTAATTTGTCGGATAGTACGGTATATTTTTCATGTAAACAGCTTATCATATAATTTAAATGGGAGCATGTTCAAATAATAAAATAATAATAATGCTATTTTATTCATATATTCTACTACTTGCTTATATTTGTTAAATACTTGTTCAGTATATCATAATATTGCTTAATCAGTATAAATTGATATACCATAGTTCTAAATCAATGTCAACAACTCAGCTATTAGAGCATAGCTGCAACATAGTATATTTAATCCAGACAAATCAAGGGGTTGCACAAAAAAGACTATTTAAATTTGATAAATATTCCAACTGGAACATTCAAAACCGATATGGTACTGGGTTCTTCCTAAAATAGGGTGAAATTGCTATACGACAACGCTTCCGCTCAGACATGGGGCTCCGCCGCCTTCCATGGCTTTTCGCCAATGAGACACCTTCCGGAAATCACTCTGCAAGGGGTACATGAAGACTGCTTTACATGTTAATGCGCGCTCGTGATGTCGGTCAGAACGATCGCGTCCTTGCGTTTCCCCTTGGTATACTATGTACTCATATTAATTTGTACCATTTCAAGCCATCATTATGGGGGGTGTTTTTTACCCCATGATGATGGGCGACAATCGTTAGCGCGGCAGATGTACGTCTATATGTTTAACATGGATGGCTCATTATATACGCAAATCGGCAAAATATTAATGCTCAAATATAGCTCAATCTACAGCAGCCATGACACTCCTAATATTAATTATATTTTTTAATTAATACTATATTACGCTAAAAAGAATATTTTTTACTCACCGTGAGTAAAATAACAAATATTATTAGAAATTGGCTTGACATTGTACGTACAATTTGCTATAAATAATAGTGTAAAGAGAGTACCGACAGCCGACACAAGGGCGGCGGGTAGAAAGGTTGCTAAACATTATGGACAACAAAAAGTACTTAGATGAAGTTAAAAACATGAGTAATACGCTGAATAATTATTCATTCAATGGCAAGATGTTTTGCAAAGCTATGTCACATGAACACAGAACCCTTCAACAGAGTTTTACTGGGTTATGTTTTGAATGGCTTAAAATATGCGCAGGTGATAATTACCGATTTGATGGCCGTAATGAAGCAAGCCATGTGCTTTGTAAGCGGATTGTACATTATATGGGCGACGAACTCCGCGTCCCATTCATTTAATGTCATTGCAACCAGCCCATCCTGCGTTAACGCGGGACGGGCTGGCTGTTTACTAACGATAGTGCGACGGATTGAATTATAAAAAGATTTATTTTATCATTTCATCATTCTATTACCATTATTTACCTTACATCGCAAGTGTGAAATTTACTAAATAATGATTTATTTATTTTATATTATCGCTTGACATCGTTAGTACATAATGCTAATTTGTATATAAGTAAAGAGATATACCGAATTCAATCTGAAAGGCGGCAGGTATTTATGGCAGTAAAGATAGCATTTATAAACGGGAAAGGTGGGGTAGGGAAGACGACAGGTGTTTTTCATGTCGCCGGCGTGTTGTCAAAAACAAGCGAAAAAGTACTCGTCCTTGATTTTGACAAACAAAAAAACATATCAAGAACATTGTTTAAGCATACAAAAGTACCAGTTCATACTATATATGACGTTATGATGGGCGCTAACCCAGAGACGGCGGTCGCGCAAGCCATGTTCCAAACACGAGAAAATGCAAATCCGAAGTATTACGGTGTTTCCTGTATGGCGGGGGATTCACGCCTTGCAAGCGAAATGCAAATTGAACGGATTGATGGGGCACATTTTGGTGATGTTTTAAACACTTATATCGTAAGAGAAGGGTATACATGGGTCCTCGCAGATTTACCGCCAAGTAATAATGCTATTAACGACTTATGCTTTTCCCATGTTGTTGATTCATTGATTGTACCTTTCTCTGTTGATATTTACAGTGTGGAAGGGTACGGCGATACAATGGACATGGTACAGGGGGCGCGTGGGTTGAACCCCAAATTAAACATATTGGGAATATACCTGTCCCGATACATGAATAATTGCGGGGCGCACAATTTTATAAAAAGTGAACTATTGAAATTTGGCAGTATATTTTTAGATGTACAAATTCCTGAAGCAAACGCCCATATAACCGAGTGCGCAATGTTTGGGAGGCCTTTGAGTTATTATAAAAAGCCGTCTGGCAGTGCAGCGCGCAGGGCATACGAAAGCCTTGTCGAAGAAATTAAGCGGCGGGTTTAACTAATGGTACTTACAAAAAATAAAATATGCGGGGTATTAAAATGGCAAAAAAGTTCGATAATGTGGATGTTAAGATATTTGACGAAGTGAATAAAGCTAGCGCAGAGAAAGCTAGTGTCGTCACGCTTATAAATGTTTCATCAGATAACCTCATTGATCATTCAAATAATGGGGAGTCTATGGATACGGTTGACCTCGTTACTTCTATGAAGGACAATGGGTTTACTGACCCGCTTGAGGTTACAACATTTGGCATGGAAGACGGTAAATACCTTATATTAAGTGGCCGCAGGCGAAGGGCGGCAGGGCTGGAAGTTGGCATAACTGCATTCCCATGCGTTGTACGTTCGTTTGAAAACAAAGCTGCCGTAGACAAGTATGTCCTTTATGCTAACAACCATAGGGATAGTTCAAAGGACCCGTTATTACTTGTGCGGAGGTACAAATTACATGAAGCCCAATTAAGGGAAGAAGGATTTAAGGGGAGTTACAGGACAATAATAGCGGAACGTATGGGGTTATCTCCGCAACAGGCTGACCGTTATGAGGCAATGAACTCTATTATAGAGCCTGTATGGGATATGGTTGCTGATGAAATTGTAGGCATATCTTCTGTTCATCCCATGGCATCCCACCCCGTTTCTGAACAAGCGGAAATATTAACCGTGATGAAAGATTACCTTGCAACGGGGGGGCGTTTGACCCGTGACGCAGTCAAAATTATTATAGATGATTACCGGGCGAGCAAATTATCTATACAAGCACACCATGATTTATTACCCGAAGATGTAGAGGGTTCGTTGCCGTTGCCGGTAGAGTTATCCGGGCGGGATAATACAGAGGACACATTTAGTTCCCCGGATGATAACGCTGTCACTGATATCGGGAGTATACCTGACGCCCACTACAATAATGGCAAGCCGAACAAAATTGGTAATGACGGTATTAAAGAACCTGTTGATATAAATACCCACTGTGAGGGCAATATTTCTGCAGATAATGCGGATATGGACATAAACAGCGCGATTGATATGGCAGTAAACGCCACAAAAGGTAAAAAGCCACGCCTTTCGGAATCGGAAAAACAACTAAATAATGGCAATAACATTATAAAATGGCTTGAAACCCTTGATACGTTCTTTAATGCAAGTAATAACGTATATACATTTGAATTGCTTGAAGAAGCCGAATTGTGCATGAGTGTAATGGCAAGCGTTACGTTTGCGCTTATTGATGAAATGTATAACTCCTCAAAAAACTATAAAAAAGATGATGTGTTTATACAATTTATACAAGAAGTAAAAAAAAGAGCCTTAGACTATTTATCGTAATGCGTCAAGGTACAGGGCGTAAATTGCGCCCTGTACCTTTTAAGGAGGGGAGCAGGTGACGCAAAATGATAATTCTACATTATTTAATGTGAATAAAAAAACTGATAAAACGCTTACATTGAGAGTAAATGCCGATCTAAAAACACATTTTGAACAGTTTTGCGCAAGGAAAGGGGTCACAATAAGCCTGGCTGTCCGATTGTATGTTTATCATTTTGTGCAGGGAGGTAAACTTCCGCGCTTTGGACAGGCCAATACGTGTTTTTCTGGAAACTCCGCAAAAATCGGCCTGCGTATTGATGGTAAATTATATAATGATTTTTCTGTTATATGTAAAAAATATCAAATGCCCTTAAGCCTGTTTATCCGTGATTACATGCGGGATTGTATAGAAAACAATGACTTTCCGTTTGATATACACGCTTATAATATATAGTGTTATGTTGGCTCCTGTTTGAATTTACACTTTGTTTATTATATTAATTTAATACAGGGTTTGTTTCAACCGATGATATGTAATAAATTGGTTATTAATAAAGTATTTACCCTAAGGTCTATGGAACGTAAATGAATAGAAGCGATTAATTAAAGAAAGACATACTAAAGATAATTAATATGGATATAATATTGATATATTTATTATTATTCTTAGCAGGCATGGGTGTTGGGTTTATAATAAAGATATTTGAAAAACACAGGCGTAACTAAAAACGATATTAAAAAGATGGCTGATAAAATTACATATTAGCCAATGTTTTGGTTGATATATTGGCCGGTGCGTTCGTTATGTTAAGTAAAAAAAGCGACGAAATACATCAATTCAGCTTAGCGACGGATTATATCATTTGCTGACATACTATATGGCATGATACGACATTTTGTTTCAACGGATTATTTGACAGTGTCCCTAACTCCGTAGAATTTGTTTTATCTTAGAACAGCTCCGATTATCGCCTTATTACTCTGTTTTTTCCATTTCTTTTTATTATTCAAGTGCTAAAATAATACATTATATGTAAATACTAGCAATGACAATATGGAATTTTCAACTTGCATCTTATGGTACCATTCATTCATTACATTTATATCACTATATTGATCTAGCTCTTCAATTGCAGAATCAAGATGAGATATAAAATCCTCCGCATTTTCATAACATGGGGCTCCATGAAGGTTCTCAGGAATCCTATCGCAGTAATGAATTTCAAGTTCCCTGATCTGCTTTAATTGCTTGATGGTCTTGTGTATAGCTGCACGGCGGCGGCGTTTTGTCGAGTAAGCTGATTGCATTTCCTTTTTCACCAAAACGGTATCTGAATACTCTGCCATAAACTCCGACAATTTTAACGCCATTGACACCTTAGCCGCTATACACGCCTTCTTAAAGGCAGACGCCACATCACTTGATACGGTTATTTTCACTTGCTTTAGCTGGGCGCTTTCAAATCGCCGGGGGAGCTGCAAAGGCTGATTCACATGTGTACCTATCATAATGCCTCCCCGTAAACAGCATTGCCGGATACACCGCCTGCTGCGGTAAATAATGCATTTTTTAATATGGGTATCTGCCTGTAACCTTGTATACGCCTAAACCCGCGTTCGGCTTCCAGGAAGCCGGCAGCCATATGCCGGAGAATCATTTCGCCATCGCGCCACTTACTGGTTTTTCGTACTATACCGGCGGCCACAGAGTTCGCCGACTCAATTGCATTTGTGCTTGACAGAGTCTTGCGTAAAAGCCCTGGTAAGTTTAAACGATGTACGGTCAACGTTTCTTCAAGGCCTTCCTTCAGGCTTGCCGCCGCATCCGGATAACGATATTCCAGATTGTCAGCTATTAGGTTCATCTGATGCAGCGCCTTGTCAAAATCGAACTCTAAATATGCGCGGCTGACGGCTAAACCGATTGTAGCCTGCTCCGACTGCGGCAGATGAGATAGTACATTTCTTTTCTTATGGACCTGACAACGCTGGATTAGCCCTTTTTGGCCAAATGTGTCATTTACCGCTTTCTTTAGCGCTTTAGAACCGTCTATTGTAAATAGCCTCGGAGTATCAGTGCTTAAACCGCGTTTAATAAGATCTGCCAGCAGCATCTTTACGGCATCGCTGTTCTCAGTAGCGCCCTCAACCAATCCAAGGACTTGCTTTTTACCGTCGTTCTTTATGCCTATCGCAACAATGACTGTCATGCCGCCTGTTTCCATGCCGTCCAGCATTATTAACGGAAAGTCGTCGTCCAAGCGCCTGTCAAAGAACTCTTCCATCAACTTTTTCAACTCTGTCTTAAACCGCCGCGACACTTCGCTTTTGCTGGTGCAGACGCCCCCGTCGTCTTCCATTGTAACTGTCCTGCCATATTTGCGGGTGCTGGCCCCGCATATCATCCTTGTAAATATTGACCTGTTTAGTGCATCTTCGTTTTGGAAATATGGGAAGCTCGGTAATGGTATGTCGTGACCGTTTGACCTAACCCGCGGTTTGTCTATGCTTATTTTTTGGTCGTCGAGTGTCACTTTCGATTTTTCTTTGCCATGACGGTACGCTTGCCGGTTTTTATCGTGTTTTCCTTTGGGGCCGACAAGCTCAATCACATCCTGTTCTAATATCTGATACATGGCTTCTAAACCCACTTTGTAAAACAGTGACATCAACCCCTCTTCAGCCGCTTCCATTAGCCGTTCGGCGTCAATCACTTTGATTGTATAATTTTCTTTTTCCTCTTTTACTTCGTCAATATTACGATGTGCAGGGGCGCCCCACTTGACGGGTGTAACCTTTTTCTGATATCCTTTCAACGTGACAACTCCTTCCATTTATGGAATGTGATTGTTTACAGTTTATCAGACTGTATTCGGAGTTGTCACTTTCAATTTCCACGGAGTTTGGGGCATTTTCTTATTTATGAGAGCAGTATATTATAAACTTTTAAAATAAATCATATTTGATGACATGCTGAAAATTTTGTATATACATATTACATAACCGGATTTATTTACATCCTCCCCTCGAATATATCCTATAATTTCGCCTTGCGGTTGATTTTTATTCACGCAATGCGACACGATAAAGCTAAATAATTTTAGTTATAATGTATTTATGCTTACATGTGAGCGAAATTAATCTTACCGGAGGATATTATATGTTATATATCGCTGAAAACTTAAAACGCTTACGCAAAGCTAAAAACCTGACTCAGAAAGACATCGCAGAAATGCTCGGAATATCGCTACAGAGTGTTAGTAAATGGGAACGCGGCGACACTATGCCGGACGTGACATTTTTACCGCCTCTGGCTAATTTGTATAATGTCAGTGTCGATACACTGCTCGGGATGGATAGAATAAACGAACAACAGGCAAAAAGTGCTATTTTTATTACAGGGTATAAAAACTTGCGGGAAGGTTGTATCGACGCCGCCATTAACGCTTTTTCCAAAGCGTTAAAAACATACCCTGATGACGAAAGTATAATGTCTAAATTAGCTATATCGTATGCTCTAAGCAATAACCCTGTAGCTTTAACCAAGGCGTTGACCCTGTGCGAATGTATCTTAACCGATAATCAGGGCGATAAAGTTCCTTATACTACCCTCGCGGCATTATGTTTTATTTATCTTAAAGCTGGCAAAAAAGATAAGGCCATAGCATTGGCACGAAAACTTCCTTGTATTCGTGAAAGCTGCGAAGTAATTCTTGCGTATATGGAAAAATATCCGTCCGCGGATGAAATTAATTCATACCTGAGGTTTATTACTATTGGAGAAAGTGAAAACCATGTTGAGATTGAGACTTAGAATTATTTTCTGATGCCTCATAATGTTTCAACCATGTAAATTATTATTAACCTATATAGAACCTTAAATTATTTATCTTTTTACAATTACTATAAATAATGTCATTATATAGATAGTACACAGAAATCATCGTTTGATTTCAATTATAGGTATATTGCTTTTCAAGTGGGTAATTTTCTAGCTATTAAAATTTATGTATCAAGCTTAAAATAATTTTATGTGGCATTATTGACAATAATATGTTAATAGAATATTCTAAGCAAACTAATATTATTTATTATTAAATAGCTATCATTATTAATATTTTTACTTTTGTTGCCGTTATTACAATTTTATTTTTATAAATATTCATTTATGTCGAATTCATGTAATTTACATCATTATATATAATGATTGAGCTCAATTAAGAGGATATTTTAAATAAAACGACTTAATTATGGAAATAACTGATAATTATATTAAATATTATGTGCATTTGGAGACTAAATAGAATGCTACGAAATGAAATTGCCAATAAAATATTTGTGCTATGGTGCGATGTATTAGAAATCACACAAGATATAAATAATATTTCTGAAAAAGAATTTATGGAAATTATAGGCAGTCAATTAGATTCAATTGATATAATAAAGTTATTAGTCTCAATAGAAGACGAGTTTAACATAGAATTTGATGATGATGTTCTAACTATTGACTCAGAACAATTATTTACTGTTGTTGTTGCATATGTTGAAGATAAATCAATTGCCGGGTAAAATCAATTCATAAATTAAGTTGTTATTCAAAAAGAGGAACATTATAAATGGATTTTAGTTGCATTAATCATATTACTCTAGTATTAACAAATGATTGCAATATGCGTTGTGATTATTGCTATTGTGGAATTAAATACAAGAAAAGCATTATAATGCCAGTAATCGAAAAAGTATATGCATTGGTTAAAGAAAATGATATCAGAAGTTTAACATTTTTTGGTGGTGAACCTTTATTAGAACTAGATATAATACTTAAACTTCACAAGGCAATATCCGAGATTAAGCCCGCTTTACGCTTTTGCCTAACAACAAACGGTTTATTATTAACTTCAAAAACTTATTATATGTTATTAAACAAGAATTTTGATATTACTATAAGCATAGATGGTAACCAAAAACGGCATGATGAACATAGAAAGCTATTAAGTGGAAAAGGATCATGGGAAGCAATAATGAAAACTGTATACTTGCTTAACCCAAAACCACGCATTCGTTTTACCTTTTCGCCAAAGTTTGTATGTGGATTATCAAATGATGTTAAAAAGCTTTATGAATGTGGATTTTTTCAATTGGGTTTCTATCCTATATCCGGGATAGAGTGGAGCATGGAAAACTTAGAACAATATGCCAATGAGTATCAAAATATTGTAAATTTTTGTGTATCCTGTTTTGAAAAAAACATGTATATCCATCTTGAACCATTTAATTCAATAATTTATTCGCATATTTATGGAAATAATGAGGGTTGTATGGCTGGCATTAAAAATATAACTATTTCCCCAATTGGAGATATTTTCCCATGTCATAGGATTGATTTCACGAATAAATCTTTAAATATCGGAAATGTTTTAAATGCAGAGAATGATAAAAAAGTACGAGATTCGTACAATGATTGGCATCTAAAATATACACAAAGAGACATTGATTGCATTGATTGTGCCTTTATAAATAGATGTAAGCGATGCGCTATAGAAAATTTGATTATGACTGGAAATATTTCGATTATTTCAGAATCTTCATGTGAAATTAATAAAATACATATTCAAAAAACTGATGAAGCCGCAGCATATTTATTCAATGTAAAAAACCCTTTATTTTTAGAAGAGTTTTACGGCAGTAAAACAAGTTAACGTACTAATTTAATCACGATTTTTGTTTGGAAAGGAGGCAATATTACTATGAAAAAGCCCGTTAAGACATACGAAGCCATGTACGATAAAAAAGATACCACCGAAAGCAACACTGATGTCGTAAAGCTCTTGCAAAAGTTTTATATGTGCGAATATATCGATTATTTCCATCAAGCTTAACCGAATGCATTTATAATCACCAAACTTGTTTTTTGCTGCCGCATTACAAAGGTATGGCAAGAGGTTAAATACGTTTTATACCACTTGCCATACCTAAAATAAAGCAACAGGATGATACTATGAATTGCATGTTAATACAATATTTAAATTGCCCTAATTGTTCAGGTATATTAAGTTGGAATATAATCGATTTACAATACGAAAATATTATAAAAGCATCTATGTATTGTGCAAATTGCGCAGCGGAATATTTCGTTCATGATGGAATTGCTTGTTTTGTTTCAACAAAAAACGAATTTCAACAAGCTCTCGAATATGAAAAGGAATTAACCAGCAATTCAACTGAAAAATATATATATACAAGCGATACCCAAAAAGCAATAGATGAGTGCATTCAAGCGACGAATAAAGAAATAATGAATATACATAGTGGAAGTATTATTCTTGATTTTGCTGCAGGGCATGGTACTTTATTTACTAATTTATGTAAAAGAACCGATTTGATTTATATAGTAAACGATATAGATATAGGCAGTTTAATTCATATAAAAATAGCCAACCAAAGTAAAGACGAAATAAATGTTAATTACTTGGCTTTTGATGCCAGATATAGTCCTTTTAGGAATAAATGTATTACCTTTGCACTTTCTTTGTTGGGATTGCAACATATAGTTGATTATCAGACTTGTTTATTGGAATTAAAAAGAATTGTAGCGAATGATATAATACATATATCATCATTCTGCCCTGAAAATGACAAACTTAACCTATTTGTATTAAAATCTAAAAAACTTCTTGATATGTGGCTGGAAAATAATTTTTATAAAGTCCTATCATTTCATAACATTAATTATAATATAATCTATAAAACACAAGCATTTGTAAAAGGTGTCGAAAAAGAAAAAGGGCAAAAATATATTGGTAAAGATAATTTTCCAGTGACAGATACTACCTTTTATTACTCTGTTACTAAATTATATTGAATCAATAAATTAATTTATACGTAATAATGATATTTAAAGAAGGAGAAATGCAGTAATGAAGCTTATACTATACGGAAAAGGTTGTGTAATGTATAATGAGTTGCTTAAATTAATAATAAGGTTAATTAAAAAGCAAGAATTCAATCATCTTGAACTCGAAGAAGTAACGAGTGTGAAACGAATAGCAAATGATGGCGTGTACTTGCTTCCAACACTACGCTTTGGTGGGAAAAACCTTATTACAGGCACCGTTCCTAATTACGAAAGCCTAGAAAACATAGTTCGCTCCGAATTAAATAAAATTTAACTTGATAAGACACAGGTTATTAAATGCCTGTATTTTTAAAACTAAATTATAGAGAATTAAACATGAATACTCGAAACATATTATCATCTTTTATAAAAAAGAATTTCAATAAAATAATTATCAGTATTTTATTGCATAATTTGGTGCAGACTTTGAGCACTTTGGTTGTTGCAGAGATAATCAGAAGATTTATTAATTCCGTTTCTGATGTAAATATAAATAATTTTATTTTGTTAATGATTTTATGGTTCGTATTTATTTTAATATTATCATTATTAAAAAATATAAATAATAGAATTAAATTTTCGTTAACAAAAAAATTAAGTATTGATTTAGAAGATAATTTAATAAAATGTACAATATATCAAAATAAGTTATTTGACGTTAAACAGCGTATTACACAAATCAATCATACAGGTAATGATATCAGCAACAAATATATAGAGCTTCTTTATGGAATTCCCGGAAATATATTATCTCTTATTGCTATTACTATATATTTGTCTATTTTTGACTATGTTATTGTTATATTTTGTTTTGTTATTGGAATCATTTCATTATTAATCTTCGGGCGTAAAATTGATAATATATCATCATACAGTAAAACCAGCAATGATGCAATGAACGACATATTTGCTTTATCATGGGAACACTTAAATAATGCCGAATCATCTAAATATTATTCATATAAAAAAATATTTCGTCGTATGCATAATGGAATATTAAAAGCAAAAACAGCACTAATGCTTTATAACAAAAAGATAAATAATGTTCGCATCTTGGAACGTTCTTCTTATTTTATTAACCTTGCGATATATTTTATCTTTATAATAATAAGATTCGAAATTAATAATAATTTTAATTTAGCAATTTCTACGGTTGGAATTATTCTTCTTCCACGATTATCACAATTATTTTATTCCATTCCATCTTATATAAACGAATATAAGTCTTTGCTTGGATTATTTCATATTACAGATGATATATTACTTTATGAACCTGACATTTCATTGGAAGATACTAAAACAAAGTTTCAAAGTATATTTATATTAAACAATATTAAAATTAAAAATATATCTTTTACTTACGATAATAATTCAAACAATTTACAAATACCGAATATTTTATTTCCAGAATACATATTTCATCCGTCAAAGATAACATTTATAGTGGGAGAAACCGGAGCAGGAAAATCTACTATTTTAAAATTGTTATCTAATAGACTGAAATATTATGAAGGTGAAATTCTATTTAATGATTGTAACATTCAAGAAATTTCTCAGTCAGTTATATATCAACAAATGCTGTTTATTGATTTGCCATTTACATTTTCTACTTCGATAGAGGAAAATATATCTCTTGGTAAACAAGCTGATAATATATCTATCTTGATGGAAGCCGCTCGAAGAGCTGATATTATATCATATATAAAAAATCAACCAAATGGCTTGAAACAAATAATAAATCCAGCAGAATTATCCTCCGGGGAAAGCCAAAAATTATCTATAGCACGAATATTTTATCACACACACAGGCATTTTCTTTTAGATGAAATCATGAGTGCAATTGACATTGAAAGTCAAAATAAAATAGTAAATGAATTTCGTATATTAGCTAATGAACGAAACTCTATATTTATACTAGTAACACACAATCTATCTTTAATAAAAAATTTTGATGCAGTAATATTTATAAATAAAAATGGGTTTTGCTGTGCAGATACACACATGACTCTTTATGACAAAAATGAATTCTACAAAGCATATTTTGATCGTGAGGCAATAGTATAAGCAGAAACGAGGAAAATTCATATGAAGGATGTGCTTATACAATTAAACAATTCTTTTAAATTGCTGAAAAATCATCGTCTCAAACTGACGATGTTTATATCTTTAGGGTTGCTAATAAAAATACTTTCCGCTCTAATAATACCTAAGGTTACACAATTATTGTTTGACTCTATAGAGTTAAAAAACATATCTGGTAGTATGTATAATATTATAATAGCCATGATATTAATAGCTATTCTTATGCTATTTATAGCGATAATGAATATTTACGGGGACTCCATGGCTGCCGAACTCGGATTTTCTATGGTAAGAAATAGCTTTGAAAATATATATACGAAACCTGTTACTGATATTAAAAATAAATATACAAATGGCGAAATATATCAAAGAATTCAATCAGGTTCACATAGTAGCATTGCTATATGGTTTGGTATGGTAGACTTGTTTAGTAGCATAATTTCTTTATTTTTAGTATTATTAATTATGAGTGACGTTAACATCTTTATTTTATTAACATATGTTTTAATTCCTATTGTAACTATAACTTATTCATCAATTTCGTATCGCATAAAAAGTAATGTATCAAAATCCTTACAAGAACAGGAATCAATTCGCTCAAATACGTTGCTTGATTTTATATCGAAATCTGAGTTTATTAAAAATTTCGATGCGGTCGACTGGATGGGAAACAAATATAAGTACGATAGAGAAATATTATATGGCACTAAAAAAAAATCATTAATACTAGATACTTATTTAGGAATAATACAAGATATTATCGATTATTTATTTACTTCAACATTTGCATTATTAATTAGGATTCCTTCAATTACATGGGGGGCAGTAGGAATAACATTCCTACTGTATAATAATGTAAAACAAAAATCTTCGGAGGTATATGCTAGTATTACATCGCTCCCTAATGCTATTATACCACTAAAACGCTTAATAGAGGTATTGGAACAAAAAGTATCATTTGAATTCCAAAGTAGTAATAATATTATATTAAAAAATGTTTCATTGAAATATGGAGATAAACATGTACTTAGTAATATTAATATAAATATAAATAATGGAGATAAAGTAGCTTTTATTGGAGGTAATGGAAGCGGAAAAACATCTATTTTAAAAATAATTTCAAATCTTATCCAACCCAGCACTGGAATTATCTCTATGCCGTATACCACAAATGAAATGAGAAAAATAAATATTGCAATTGGGTTAGCTGCTCCACAATTGTATGAAACAAGTGTTAAAGATAATGTTGATATGTGTAAGGATAATATAAATGCAGATGACATTGATTATTACTTGGAACAAACATTCGTTTTAAAACATCGAGACAAAATGATTAACGAACTATCACTCGGGGAGCAACAGCGGGTTGGTTTATCCAGAGCGTTAGTTAAAGAAGCTCCCATATTAATTCTTGACGAACCCACTTCGTCGTTGGATCCGAAAACCTCAATAAATATAATGACAAACGTTTTAAATAGTGAACAGATAGTATTATTTGCAACACATAATTTAGAAGTGGCTAAATTAGCTGACTACATATGTTACTTAGAAGCGGGGTATATAAAACATATTTATTACAAGAAAGATTACGATAAATTAAATATTGATTTCAACGATACATTACATGATTTTTAAATCCGGTGGTAATATGTCAAGCCGTCAATATGACACTATTTAATACAATAAGCCGTAAATAGCGTACAATAAACACAAAAAGATAAAATCTATGTTAATCTTGAACTTTGACAATATCAAATAAATAACAAAACACAAGTGGATTGTCTACAAGTATGTCAAGAGATATAGTGTAGTTTCGTTTTACCTACTCCATGTGGCGCAGCGCGTAAGATAAGTAGCATCTTCCATTAAGTAATACTTTAAAATACTGTTTTCTGATCGATTTGAAATTACATATTCCTCATGGATAAAATTGAAATCGCCATGACCTGGTAAGTGGAATCATTTACGTTTTTTGACAGCCGATAAGCCCCACTGACTGCGGCATGGACAGTCTTTGTAATTTCATCCGGGTGTGGGAAATGGTTATTATCTTTTTTACAATAAATACAGCGTATTGCCCGATTTCAGTATTGATTATACCATCGTTTATGGAGACAGGTTGAAGTATCGGCTAAATAATAAGTAGCAACATATGTACTTCTGTAAAATTTTAAAATAAAAAGTTGCATGAATTATTCTTTTGAATTCCGATAAAATTGAATGGATCCAAGTTATAAATAGTATTATACGAAGGGATACAAAGTTGTTAAAAGTTGCGTTTATTGATTCAGGTATTGATTGCAAATATTTTCCTGATTGGAACATTGAACAATATTCCGTAGAAAATAGTTGCGTTAATACGGAATTACCACATGACCCCCTCGGCCATGGAACCTCCATGTTATCTGTTTTTTCTAACTCCGCAATGAACAAATGTGATATATTGTCATTTCGTGTCGGGGGAGATGAGGCATATAGTAGTGGAACGATACTTGCTCAGGATATGATTAGTTCTATCCATGCAGCAATAGAATATGGAGCTAATTTTATAAATGTCAGTATGGGTATTTCAGAATTTAGATATTTCGATAAATTCCAAGATGTTTGTAATGTAGCAGTAAAAAAGAATTGTTTGATTGTTGCTGCCGAAGGAAACGAATCACCATTAACTCTTCCTTTTTGCTGCGCTGGAGTATTGAAAGTATCTCCGGGAAGCGGCATAAATAGAAATATTACCATTGCGAACAAATACAATTGTTCGCTTGTGATAATAAATAGGCAATATTTTAAGAGTAGTATATTAGATGATAAAAAAACATATTCATTTGGTAGTAGTGCTTGTACAGCCTATGTAACGGCGTTACTCACAAATTGTTATAATAAAATAACAGAGGGTAAAAATATTATTAAAATAAAACGATGTTTATTAATTCATGTATTCATTAATGAGTATATGAGCATACATCCAAATGAATATAAAATAAATTCATTATTCAAAACAATAAAAATGTTTAAAAAATCACCATCTTTTCTTAAAGATAATATATTTACAGGAAGAAGGTGTATTGTTGCTCCATATTCAAAAGAAACAGGTTCATTTTTACGATTTCATGAACTTATAAATTTTTCTATAATTGCTTTAGTTGATCCTATAAAAAAAGGATATCATGGGAAAAATGCATTTGCTTTATCTGGAGTTAATAATAATCATTTAATAATACAGCATCGATTTAGTGAAGAAGTGCTTGTAGAAGCTGACACTATGATTATAGGATATATAGAGAAATTAAAAGAATTGGATACATATTTTTCAATTGATAATCTACTTGATATAGCTTTGCAAAATAATCTTAATGTGTTTTCGTTCATTCCAGTATCCGATCTATATAATAATCGGTTTGCGAATAAAGGAATAAATATTTACAGTCCGTTACTAATAGATAAAAATAAACTTAAGGCCATGAAAAGATTCGTTCCATATCTATTAGACATTCACAAACCAGTTATGGGTGTTTTTGGAACATCTTCAAAGCAAGGAAAATTTACATTGCAATTATTATTAAGAGAGGCTTTTAAGAAAAAAGGGTTAATTATTGATATGTTAGCTTCTGAGCATCACGCAGGTTTGTTTGGTTGTCAATATGTTTTTCCTAATGGTTTTGGTGGAGAACAATCTATATTCCTTAATTTAGAAGATACCATGCAATGGTTAATGCGGTATATAGTTTATATTGATCAGTTCGGAAACGGTGATCTTATTATGGTTTGTGGGCAATCATGGTTGATTCCAAATAATATAAAAAGACAAAGCGCTATTCAAAACATGGCATTTTTAGAAGCGACAAGACCCGATTTTGCTGTATTAGTAGTTAATCCATATATTGATCATCGTGAATACATTCGAGATACTATATTATGTCTTCGAAGTGTTTATAAATGTCGTGTGATAGCATTATTTTTTTCTGATAGGACGCCACAAAGGTCAGGCCACGTCCTAAAAAATTCGTTATTAACTGAAAATCAAATATACGAAATATCGTCTTATTTATTTAAAGAGTATTCGATATTGTCAGGGTGTATTACCGATAATAATTATGTAGAGTTGGTTGCTAATATGATTATAAATGAATTAAAATAGAGTCTTATAAATTATATTTAATTTTCCATTACAATATGGTCAAAACATAAATAAAAATGAAATAATAATGTCGCATTGCATAATATGCCAAAAATACAACTTACCGAAATCCCACCTCCATTTGTCGAAGCTCAATTTCACCAGTCCTAAAGCTTGATACACGCCTGATAACGCTAGCACATATCATGTCAGGATAAATAATAAAGAGGTTAAGTATGAATTCAAAAATAATTCTACTTGCATTAACATTAAAAAAAGAAACTGAAGAAATAGGTATTTGTTCTATTGCATCTTTTTTAAAATCAAATAATTTTGATGTGGATGTCTATTCATTTGAAATTACTAAACTCAATGATGATATTTGGAATAATATTCTTAAGTCTCAACCAAAATACATAGGTATAAGTATATATGATGCAACAAAAAATGCCGTTTATTTTTTATGCCAAAAATTAAAGGAATTGTGTCCGTCCGTAATTATAATAGTAGGTGGAGCCGAGGCTTATTGCAATCCTGAAAAAATTCTGCTTGAAGAACGATGTATCGATTTTGTTATTTATGGCGAAGGAGAACAAACAATATTAGAATTAATACAAGAAATAGCGGCTGACAAAAAAGATTTTCATCATATTCATGGAATATCATATATAAAAAACGATTCAATCATTATTACTCCCCCAAGAAATCTGATGGAGTCAATTAAAGAATTACCAATGCCAGATCGCAGTATATTCATTGATAATAAAATACGAGTTGGAAATATTGTATCAAGTAGAGGATGCCGTGGAAATTGTAGTTTCTGCTTATCGCCATCTATTTGGCACAAAAATAGTACTCGTTGGCGAGGAATAGATGTAAATGATGTCATTAATCAAATAGAGTGGTTTGTAAGCAAAGGAATAAGGCTTATATCAATCAGGGATAGCAGTTATGAAGATCCTTCTATTAATAGAATGATAGATATTGCAGAAAGTATAATGAAAAGGGGATTGCGTATATATTATTCTGTAAATTTTAGACCGAGTATATACAAAATAATAAATAATGATATTCTCGATTTATTAAAAAAATCTGGTTTGATAAAAGTATTTATTGGTGTAGAATCTTTCAATAATAAAGATTTAAAATTATATAATAAAGGAGTTACTGTTTTTGATAATATTCATTCATTGCAATTTATTAATGAAAACGATATAACTGTACAATTTGGTTTTATTAATTTTAACCCATATTCTACTATGGATAATCTATTAGAAAATTATTATAATTTAAAGAAAATACAATATATATCACCATCTAATTTATACAGTTACTCTACAGCATTACGCCTATATCCAAAAACGGTATTATATGATAAAATAAAGGCTGATGATTTATTATATAATGATGACAGAGGTCTTGGTTACCGATTTAAAGATGAAAGAGTAGCGCGTTTAGCAAAAGCTCTTTTTTCTTTTTTTGATGAGTATAATAATAAATGTGGTGAAATTGTTGCATTGGATCTATCTGATAAATACATTGATTTATTATCAATATTAGAAAAAGAACTTGTTGAATATAACGATCTTACAGAGTCAATTAAGACAATAAAAAACAGTACTAAACACATGATAGTAGAACACTTCCATAAACATGATTATTTTTATGAATTGATTACTTTAGCACAGTATAATTGGGATGATTATCTAGCTCGTGAAATATTTATGAAGGCATATAATTACCAGAAGCATAATAATATAATTGTTGAAGTAAAAAATAAACGCAAAGCACTATTGAAGAAAATATATAGTAATGATTTATTTTGCAAAAATTTAATAAAAACACTTTTTTGAGTAATTATTTGATTATTAGAGTTATATTGTGAACTGTATTGATTTTGTTACCATAAATAATAAAACATATGATTGTTACCATAATAATATTATTTCTATTATTCATTACTATTATTTACAAGATTATAATCCGATATTTTGGACGGGTTTCGATTTTGAATATCAAAATAATAAAACTAAAATGAAATATGACGATTTATATATACAAGGCTGTAATAAATTGACTAATTCAATATTAAACGATTTTTGTGGAATTAACATTTGTAAACAATATAATTATAAATATGACGAGTATAAAGAAATAATTTATAACAATATAATCTCCCATGAGCCAACGGGCATATGTATTGATTCTTACTATTTGCCTTGGAATAAATATTATAAAAAAGTAAAAAGACTTCATTATATTTTAGTCTGTGCAATGGAGAACTCACAAAATATAGTTTGTTATGATGGATATCTGTGCAAAGAATATCAAACTATACCATTAGAATACATATATACCAACATGAAATATTTTTTACTATACGAAAAAATAAGTAAAAAAGAATATAAATTAAGTGAGTGCTTGCAATATTTTAAAAATGTCATTTTAAAAAATAATCCAAACAAAACAAATGAATTATTATCTATCTCGTATGATTTATGCAATAGTAATATTGATAATTATAATGAGTATGATAATAACGATATTGAAATGTCCTCGTTTTTATTTCAAATATCTTCTTTATATTGGAATCGATGTAATTTTTCGGACAGTTTGTCTTATTTCAAAAGGATGTATGATTTTGATTTGCAAGCAATGCTTTACAAGACTAAACAAAATTGTGAAGACTGGCATAAAGTTAAAATGCTTATTACAAAAGCGATATTTTTAAAAAATAGTAATTTTATGAAAAGAGCGGGTGACTTAATAGAAAGAATAGCCTATGATGAAACAATAATTACTGAATACATAAAAAAGCAACTATGATAACTGTTACTGTCCAGAGAGTTTAATTTAAAATAATATGATATTGAGATGTATTATAATTATTCAAATGTAAATAATACTTGTATTCATTAAGGAGTTGCACATATAAATGAGTGAGATTAGTATAAAAACAAGTGAAATAACATTGCAAATTATAAAAGATAATTTACCTGATAATTTAAATATTAAGATAGATGACAAATTGCAAGACCTCAATATAAATTCAATCACTTTCATTCAAATAATTGTATCCTTGGAAAATGAGTTTGATTTTGAGTTTGAAGATGAAAAATTATTATTCAAAGAATTTCCAACTGTAAAAAGTATGGTGGATTATGTTATTAGCAGGACAAATGTTGAAAATTAATAGTAGTTGCGTTATTGCCCCATCCGGACATGTATCGCATATGATCCGAGCAGGACACGCAAGACATCTTACAGGAATTGATGAAATCAACAATTTCGTTGAACGTAAGCTCAAGGAATTCATTCAACGAGCCTTTTAAAAAGGTGGCTGGTTGCTTCCTCAGGAGTGCGTACGAACATTTAAAAAATAATTCAGGTATCTTCGTATATATAGAAACGGTATTATATCTGAAGCCTCCATGTCAAATTATTTAAGGCATAGAATATTTTCATTATTTAGCAATCAGTACTAACATTGTCAATCGATTATAAAAATTACTCACGGTGAGTAAAGGGAGGGGCGGTAAAAGAGGTTCACGTATACCACTTTTTTTGCATATTATATAAGCGGAAATATTCCCCGTCGGCGTCTTCCAGCAGGGCGGAATGAGCGCCTTCCTGTACGACGAGCCCATCCCGCATGACGATAATGCGGTCGGCCAGCAATACGGAGCCAAGCCTGTGCGTTACGATTATTACGGTTTTGCCGCGCGATATTTCCGCAAACGATTGATAGATGCGCGTCTCCTCAAGCGGATCGATAGATGCGGTCGGCTCGTCCATTATGATAAACTTATGGCCGCGAAAATAGCCGCGGGCTATCGCGACGCGCTGCCATTGGCCGCCGGATAAATCAATGCCGCCGAATTCCCGCGAGAGCATGGTGTCGTACCCGTCGACATACTCGCCGTTTCTTATATAGACGCCCGACTTTTCGCAAAAGCCGTCCAGGGCAAGATCGTCTTTATCGTTTGCGTCGATTTGACTGATGCTGATGTTGTCGCGCAGCGTCATCTGGTAGCGTTGGTATTTTTGGAATACCGCCGACGTGGAGCCGCTAAGCGATCGCAGCGATACGTCGCGCGTATCGTGGCCCGCATGTAACACCTTACCCTCGCGGGGCAGGTACATGCCGGTTATAAGCCGGACGAGCGTAGATTTCCCCGACCCGTTCTCGCCGACGACAGCCAGTATTTCGCCGGCATTTATTTTGAGCGTAACATCCTTTACGGCGTCATGCGGCTTGCCGGGGTAGCCGAAGCTTACGTTTTCCAATTCGATGTCCCCTCCCCCCGGCAACGCAACGTCGCGGCCGCCCCGGTCCGGCATATCCTGAAAAGCGATGTAGTTGCGCACTGTCCCATAGTAACGCGCCATGGAGCCAATGTGATAATGGACGAGTTCTTCCATTTTTTGAAACATAAAGCCCATCGAGGCGAATACCGCAGAAAACACGCCTATAGTGATTTCCTTTTGCATAAGCGCATTAAATAACATAAGCAATATCAGGATATATCCCGTTACGGTAAATACGCGCGCCAGGAGTTCGTGCCTGTTGACCCGGACGAAAGCCCTGTACATGATTTTTTGGAGGCTTTTCAATGTATCCATATATAACGCATTGAAAAAATTGTAGCCGCCAAAGAGGCGCGTCTCTTTATAGTATTCACGGCTTACCATGCATTCTTCGTAATGGTCATACTCGCGGCGCAGAGGCGCGGATTCATCCTCCGCCCCGGTGTACGCCCGCGCGCGGACAACCTGCATGAACAGTGAAGGCAGGAACATTATGACTACGGCCAGGGAAAGCGACGGCTTATACGAAGCGAGGTATCCCGCTATGGTGACGTAATATATTACAAAAGTTCCTATGGTGCTTAACGGCGTATGCACAAAATCCGAAACATGCCGGACGCCTTGTTTCGCTTTGTTGATGTCGTCAAGGCTGACAGGATTTTCGAATGCTTCCGGGTTAAGGCGGTTCGCCTTGTCATGTATCAAATACGTCAGCCGCCCCTCCGCTTTCCGTATCCATTCCCTGTATAGCGCATGAGAGATCCCGCTCAACGCATTGTAGCAAAAATACGCGATTGCGAGTTGTATGAAGGACGGTGCGATGATTGACAAGCTTTCCCCCGACCGGACCATATTGATTGCCGCGTCGAATAATCGCTGCTGGAACACGACGATGAGCCCCAGCGAAAACCCATTGAGCCAATCCAAAAACATCTGGATGAAAAACAGTATTGGCGCGGCTTTTACGACTACGGGCGTGACGCGGATAAAAACGCGAAACGCATTGCCTGTTGCGGTTTTATTTTTTGTCATATATACCAGCTCCTCTGGCTTTCGAACATTTTGGCATATATGCCGTTTGAACGAATCAGACCGCTATGGGCCCCCTTTTCCGCCACGCGCCCGCCTTCCATGACCACTATTTCATCCGCCAGCCTGGCGGCGCCAAGCCTGTGGGTTATAAATATCGTAGTCATGCCCGCGCTTATGCGCCCGAACATTTCATACACGTCGCTTTCGGCCACGGGATCAAGCGCAGCGGTAGGTTCGTCCAATATGCGCAGCATGCAGTCGGCATATAGGGCGCGCGCAATAGAAATCCGCTGCCACTGGCCGCTTGAGATATCCGTCCCGTCTTTGCGTATTTTTCCAAGGTTTGTATATAGCCCGTTTTTTAGTTCCTTCGCCATACTGCCCATTCCCACCATATCCAACACGCTTTCCATGCGCGCCGTGTCGTCGGTTCGTACATCGCCAAGCCGGATGTTTTCGCGGAGCGAGACGCCGTAACGCGCATAGTCCTGGAGCACTACGGAAAATATGCGCTTTAATTCGGCAAGGGCATATTGCCTGAGCTCTTTGCCGTTAATGCGTATCTCCCCTTCATAGTTATCGTAGAGGCCGGTCAGTAATTTTGTGACTGTGGTTTTCCCCGCGCCATTTACGCCCACAATGGCATAGTGCAGCCCTTTGTGGATAATTAAATTGAATTTGTCAAGCACATATCGGTCGGTACCCGGGTATGCAAAAGATACGTCCTTGAATTCTATACGTTCCAAAGCGAAGCCGGGCATCTCCGCGGGCTCTTCCAAAGCCCCTTCCTGCTCGCTTAGCGCGGAAAAGGCCGAAAGATCCTTCAGGTATTGCGTATGCTCGGAAATCTCGTTTACTATCCTGGAAAGCTGGAACGACATTATATCCACAAGGTTTAGGAAGCCGCCGACCAGCGATATGTACATGCCTATCGTGATATCCCCGCGAACCAACGGCAACGCAAGCAAGAAGACGACGAAAAGAGATACCGTCACGGTGATAAATGACGACAGCTTCATTTTGGTGAAATACTTTATATCCGCCTTAAAGCGCAATGATCTTGCCTTTTCATACAATGCCTTCCACCTGTCGTTAAGCGTGTTTGCATACGCAAACAATGCGCGCTCCTCCACGTTTTCCCGTTCTATGAGCGCCCGGTGCAGGTAGTCCGCTTTTCGCATGTGGCCTTCCGCTTCCTGGTTGGCTTTATATACCGCCTGGCCGCCTTTATAGGAAAGGTAGAAAAGGGGGACGGACACGGCCAATATCAGGACTGCCGCCCACCAGGCCTGCGTGACGACCAGCGCCATCAGGGACAGCACGCGGACCGCAATGTTAATCATATTTAAGGAATGGCGATTGCCCTGCATTATGCGATCGACCGGGTCGCGGCAAACGCGCGTAATGATGTCCCATGAGTCATTGTCTTCGATATGGCAATATTTTAGCCGCGCGCGCTTCTCTGCCAATGCGCTCCGGAATTTTTCCGTTAAACTCATTTCGATCTTTATTAAGGCGCGTTGGGATATCGCCGCCGATTGGATGTTTTGATATAACGCGATGAGCGATATATATCCCAATTTCGGGAATATATCCGAGTAAGCCATGTCCCCGTTGAATATCTCCAGGGCGGCGTCAATAAAGCCTGCCGTCGCTATTACCAGCAATGAAGGGGCAATTGACGCAATGACAGCATTGGCCAAAAGCAAAATGGCATACCCCCGGCAAAAATGCAATGGTATCCCTACGAAATCCCAAAAATGGAAATTACGCCCCGTTATCCATTCGTAATTATTCTTTTTCGGCAACAAGCGTCAACTCCCTATGTTTTTGACGGTTTTCTAATATAAGCTGCTCATGAAGCTTGTTAATTAATTAACGCGGGGGAAGTTTTAGTTATTGCATGTTTATATAATCTAAAAATCTCTCCTTTGGAATTATATACGTTTTCAATATACACCCATCCTCTTTTTTCATAGTATTCCGCAATTAAAGTGTACATATAAATATACGTGCAATTAATATATTCAATGACCCTAGATAATGAATATTCTATGAGGTAGGTGCCTATTCCTTTATTTCGGTACTTCGGATTCACAAACAAATCTCCTAGCCATGGATATAAGTCTTGCCGAGATTGCAAATCGCATCTCAATATGCTTATGCAACCAGCACATTCACCATTAACTTCCGCAACGAATGTTTTAGGTATTACCTCGCTTATTATGGAGCAATTGATGCAGGAGCGAATATAATCATAGTTGCCGCCCCACTCGTTGAAAATCCATTTTACTATTGTGTCAAGATACAAAGGCTTGTCTTTCAAATCGTATATTTTCACCACTACACCCCTATTCGTTTAATTTTTTTTATATTCCGCTGATATTAACATTTCGTTCCGGTGGCAACGCATTCGTCGTGGTAGGTTCTTCGTCGTCATCTCTGGAATAGAATTTAAAATATTTTAATACATTCTTGTTTAGTTCTAATGACGTTGGTTGTAAAGACAGTGCGCCAGAACCAAATGAATATACACTTGTTCTCATCATATCGTCTTCATCAATAGAATGAAAATATGATATATCGCCTTTCCATATATTATTTTTGACGTTAATAATTGGTATTTCCCAATAAGCCCATGGAATCCATACTTCAAAACACTTATGATTATCAACGTCATTATTTATTATTATTCTTGCATCGTTAATGCTTTCATAATCAAAATAATCACCAGTACTGTATCCATAGATATTCACGCTTCCGATATTATTTGGTTGGATTATACAGAATATATGTTTATTTTCCTGCAAGTTAAACAATTCGACTTTAAAACTGCTCGCTCCCATAAAAAAAGTATTTTTATTAGATCTTTGAATCATTCCAGATATTTCGAATTTTGTGATTAGGTGCTCTTCTGTGTAAGCTAAAAAGCAGCAAACTTTTAGTTCATCTTCAGGAAAAGGTATATCAGTGTAAGCGATATTTGAATGAACTATATATGAATTAATAATTAATGGTTGCAGAACTTCATTTGCTTCTATTTTAGCTTCTCTATGATGAATGCCAATCACTTTGTTTTTATCAGTTTCCTCGATTAAACTATTGATACGTTTGATTTCCTTTCCAAAATCGTATACTCTATCTTTCAATGATGATTCATAAATTTCGCATGACCAATTATGAGGGTATGGTTTAATGTTCGAAATAAATCTTTCGTCGCAGAAAGGACCGAATAGTAGCGATGTTGCATATAGCATTTGTTGCACAATATCGTATGCGCTAAGCTCAACTGCCCTTTCCATTATTATTTCGAAGTCAATATTTTTAATGTATTTGTATGCATAGTATACATCAATAAAATTCCGCATCTTACATTCATCTTGAAAGAAGCTGCTTTTCGGATAATGATGCCATGTATGATAGCAACAATAAATAAACGAATCTATTTCACTAAAAAAATACTTGCCTTCATTAAAAGACGAATTTGAGTACATCTTGGCTACATTAATAATGCTGTTTTTAGTTTGGTGCAACTCAACACTCCCATATTTTTCATGAGTATAGCATAACAGATGGCTTGTGTATTCCAGCATGCGCGATATAGTTTTTTCGTTAATTACACTATCTATATAATTTTCGTAAATAAAATCATTACTTATTAGCAGATCGTGGATAAAATATATATCCTCTGGAGATACTATTAGGTCAATATCGGCTGACACACGGTACAAGTTATTATAGTATTTTTGATAGTGAAGGCCTTTAACAATAACAGCCGGGTTTTTAGCTGCATCAAGTAGCAATCTATATATATGCATAAAAAAGTTATTTAATTTAGTCAATTTACAGTATGCATAATTTTTTTCTGTTGTTATTATCATTTCAATTGTCCCGCGCGTTTTTTTGTTTCCAATGCTATCGATGATAATCTTTAATAAATTTTCGTTGACTAAAAACAAGACTTTATTTCGTTTTAGGTTATTAAACAATTTTATCCAAATAGAGTCTGAAATAATGTTGTCTGCAATAAAATTTTGGATCGTGTCGTAATTGCTTGCAGGAGAGATAATAAGGTATGCGAGTTCTTGTACTAACATAATAACCTCCATTCCGGTGATGGTATAAAAAAATGTTAAAATCCTTCTTCTACATTGATGCCGCAAAGTACAGCGCACATTACTAAGAACATGTTCTCATAGTAGTTTAAGCAACGTACGCAAATGTGAACTTTGTTTCACTGCTTCTGAGACTTATGTACGAATTTCAAAATCTTCAGATAGTCGACGGGAGCTACCGAACCAAATTAAAACTCGTTCCACAATCCATCTTTTGAGAATAATTGCAAATCTAGTGTCTAGTTGCATAAACTAGCGATAGTATTTCTGATTTGGGCTCCTTTTACTTCTCGCTTCTTTCATATAAAAAGTTCAGCATTTTACGTTATACGCTTACAAATACTTTTTTATTGCATTGCATAGCCCCGAAGCACTTTAATTATCAAAGTGTAGATTGTCAAATTAAATATGGTGGTTTTGTTCAAATTAGCTCAAACGGCAGCATTATATATTATCATAGTCCTATGGCAACTTTTTTAAGAGGATACTCGTTTAATTAAGACCAACTTCCACAGATGTTGGCTGATATACGCATTCTGACAACATCTGCGGAATGCGGTCGCTCTTATCAAATTATCGCAGCAATCAAGGTATTTGCATATTATTTAATCTGAACAAACCTAGGAACTGTGAAATAATAACATGACGGTTTCATGTAGGTAATATTTTATAATTCCATGTTCCAAATGGTGGTATTTTAACAATTGAAATTGATTCAAAATCCTCATCAGAATCTTTCTTTGCAAGATCGTATTCCGTGTCATCTCGGACACAAATCACTTCAAGGCCAGTAGTTGTTTTAGTAGAACCGATTAGATCAACAACGGTCTGCACGTCAATAAGAGGTCTGCCTTTCCAGTTTGCTGAGATATAACAAAACAGCCGATGCTCAACCTTATTCCACTTCGATGTGCCGCGCGGAAAATGTGAGACTTCAACTTCTAAGCCAATACGGTTTGCGAATTCCTGTAGCTGGTATTTCCACATTCTCACCCTGTATCCATTGCTCCCGCCGGAGTCGCAAGTTATGTATATCCTGCTGCGATTTGGAAAGTTATGCTTGCCGACAGTTTCCCACCACCGCGATATGCTCTCAACGGCAAATTCACTTGTGTCGTGACTTGTACCTACATTTACAAAACCTGTATTATTATTCAAGTTGTAAACCCCGTATGGCGAAATTTTACCAAGTTCCTCAAGCGGAAAATCATGGTCCAGAACCTTTCTCGGGTCTTTTTTTGGACGGTATTCTTGTCCGCCATTCTTGAAGTTACCGATGTTTTCCTTCTTTTTAGTATCTACGGAAATTACAGGGTCGCCTGCCATTAAATATTTCGCTGCCGTGTCGTTTATGTGTTCAAACTGTGCGTTCCTGTCTGGATGCGGCTCTCCGACCTGTAACATCTTTTGATTTGTCTGTTTGCTATAATCCATTAAATCGAGAATTTTTCCGATTGTCTTATAGCTCACTTTTACTCCTTGCGATTCCAGTTCTGACTCTATTTTCCGTAAGCTTTCGGTTGTATATGACAACACTCGTTCCGGATTTCCATATGTTGCTCCGTCAACAATTTTGCGGATTTTTTCTTCTATATCCGGATGTTTTTCTTCAATGCATTTAGGGCCTCCGCCACTATTGCGAATATTCCCGTCAAATGTCAATCCGTTGTTTAGCTCGTTTATTCCCCGTTTTATTGTATTGCGGGATACGCCGGTGATTTGTATTACTTTCGCTATTCCTCCGCGTCCATATGTTATCGCTTCGCTTGCCAAATATAATCGTCTTTGTATCTCATTCAGTTGTGGCAACATCATTTGTATTCGTTCTTCCATAATGTTTTCACCTCAGTTTCCTATGATAAAAACATTATACTTTAATTCACAATATAGTCAAGTTATTATTTCACAATTTCCTATGTATTAAAAAGAAAATCTACACCATTCATAATGTCTTATTAAAGATTCCAATGCATAATCCATAAGTCCATAGTCCTTATCATCAGTCATTAATTATCGTATATATTTCCGCCTTCACAATCTAAAGCGACAACAAGCGGCATATCACGAATGGTAAGCTTATATATTGCTTCCACCCCTAAATCCTCAAATGCTATCAAATCGGCTCGCTCGACACAAAGCGATAATAAGGCGCCTGTTCCGCCGACAGCAGCCATGTACAAACCTGAGTATTCGCATATAGCGTCAATAACCGGCTTGCTTCTTTCTCCTTTGCCAATCATAATGCGTAAGCCTTCCTTGATAAGTCGTGGTGAATAATGATCCATACGGAGGCTTGTGGTAGGCCCGATAGAACCAATGGCTCGTCCTGGAGGTGTAGAACAAGGTCCAGCGTAAAAAATAGCTTGATCGTGAAAATCGAATGGAAGCGGTTCGTTATCGTCAAGCAACTTGATCATACGCTTGTGTGCGGCATCCCTTCCCGTAAAAATTGACCCAGATAATGATACTCGTTCGCCGGCGTGCAGGTCTTTTATTACTTCCAATAATAAAGGGGTAGTTATCTTAAGAGGTAGCATTTTTCTCACATCTCGAAAATGAAATGACTTGTGTTACAAAATTATCGTCTTATGCCGTGTCACATGACATCCTATGTTAACAGAGACTGGCAACCCGGCAATATGCGTGGGATATGTTATTATATGAACGCCAAGTGCAGTTGTCCGTCCACCATAACCGGCGGGACCTATATTTAACGAGTTGATAAGTGTAAGCAGCCGTTCTTCAACATCCGCCCAAAATGGATCAGAGTGATTGCTGCCTACATCACGCAGTAACGCTTGTTTCGACATTAATGCAGCTTTTTCCATGGTTCCACCTATACCGACGCCAACAATAATGGGAGGACAGGGATTAGCCCCTGCCGTTTTGACAGTTTCCAAAATAAAGCTTTCCGCGCCGGAAAGTCCATCCGAAGGGTTGAGCATCAGCACTCTACTCATATTTTCACTACCAAACCCCTTTGGGGCTACAGTTATTTTTACAGAGTCTCCTGGCATGAAATCATAGTAAATTATAGAGGGGGTGTTGTCTCCTGTGTTAACTCGATCGATCGGATCGCGCACTATGCTGTTTCGGCAGTAACCTTCGTAGTATCCACGCCGTACGCCTTCGTTTATCGCTTGGTCGATATCACCGCTTATATGAACATTTGAGCCGATTGTAACAAATACGATCGTCATCCCAGTATCTTGGCAAATGGGTAATTTTTCACGGGCTGCTACTTCGGCGTTTTCCAAAAGCATGTCCAATACCGAACGTGCAAGTGGCGATGTTTCATGCTCCCGCATTTTACGCAGAGCGGCTCGGATATCCTCTCTGATACATATATTAGCCTTTATGCATAATTCTGCGACGGCTTCCATGATTTGAGCCGAGTCGATAAACCTCAATTCATCGTATATTCCCGTTTCACCCCTTTACTACATCCGATTATCTAATGCTCCTTAAAAACCCCCCGGCTTTTTCTATAGCTGCCGAAACGGCGGTTTCGGCCGGACCGCCATCAATATCACGTGCACTTACGCATGTTTCAATTGAAATCGCATCGTAAAGCGTCTCATCGAATATATTTGAAATAGTTTTTAATTCATCAAGCGACAATTCGTTAAGTAATACTTTCTTTTCCGACGCATAGAGGATAAGTTTTCCTGTGATTTCGTGGGCTTCCCTAAAGGTCACACCTTTTCTCACCAGCCAATCCGCAACATCGGTCGCGTTCGTATAACCGCCGTATGCGCTTTTATGCATATTATCCTTATTGAAAGTTATACTTTTATACATGCCGCAAAATACAGACAGGCAAGACTTGACCGTATCTATTGCGTCAAAGACCGCTTCCTTGTCCTCTTGCATATCTTTATTATATGCCAGTGGTAAACCCTTCATCATGGTAAGAAGCGCCATAAGGCTACCATAAACGCGCCCAGTCTTACCCCGAATCAATTCTGCTATATCGGGGTTCTTTTTTTGTGGCATCATTGAAGAGCCTGTGGCGTAGGCGTCAGAGATTTCTATGAAATCAAAGGCTTCGGTAGACCATATTATCAGTTCCTCACAAAAACGACTCAAATGCATCATGATAATTGACAGACACGAAACGAATTCTATGCAGAAATCCCTATCTGATACTGCGTCAAGGCTGTTTGCAGTAATATATGCAAAATTTAATTTTTCTTTTACGAATTTTCTGTCGATAGGATATGTCGTAGAAGCAAGTGCACCCGAACCAAGAGGCATTTCATTTGTTCTTTCGCGGCAATCGATAAGCCTTTCATAGTCACGCTTGAACATATGAAAATATGCTAAAATATGATGGCTCAGCGTAATGGGCTGCGCTTTTTGCATATGCGTAAACCCGGGCATTATCGTGTCAATATGTCGTTTCGCCGTCGTTAATAAAGCTTCAAGCAGATCGACAATCAATGCGGATGTATCGTTTATTTCTTCTTTTATATATATCCGCATATCAAGCGCAATTTGATCATTACGGCTTCTACCAGTATGCAGTCGCTGCCCTGCATCGCCGATACGCGAGACAAGCTCAGTCTCAACAAAAGAATGTATATCTTCAGCAAACGGATCAATTTTCAGTGCGCCGTCGTCTATATCCATCAAAATCTTCCGAAGCGCTTTTATGATTGTTTTGGCGTCCGATTCTGTTATAATCCCTTGTCGACCGAGCATTTCCGCGTGTGCTATGCTACCGTTTATATCTTGCCTGTAGAGCCTCTGATCGAATGAAACTGACGAATGGAAACGATCAACCTGTTTATTTGCCTGTCCGAAAAAGCGACCACCCCATAATTTCATTGATTATCCAACCCCCTTTCTTGATTCATTTTCATTAGCGCGCGAACGATCATAGGAAGACCCAGGAGTTTTATAAAACCTTCTGCGTCTTTATGATCGTATAAATCTCCGGTCACGAAGCTTGCGAGATTTTTATTATATAGCGAATACGGTGATTTTTTGCCAGCTGATATAACATTCCCTTTGTACAATTTAAGCTTAACAGATCCAGTAACCGTTTCTTGTGTTTTATCTACAAAAGCAGATAAAGCGTCCCGGAGCGGCGTAAACCATTCGCCCCCATAAATCAATTCCGCCAGTTTTTGTCCAATGATTCTCTTAAACGCCATCGTTTGCCGGTCAAGGCATAACTGTTCCAACTCCATATGCGCGGCATAAAGAATAGTTCCTCCCGGCGTTTCATAAACACCACGCGATTTCATGCCGACAACCCTATTTTCGACTATATCAATGATGCCGATTCCATTTTTGCCGCCTATCTCATTCAATGTATCCATCAATTTAACAAGCGGCAAAGGTTTCCCGTTGAGTTTAACGGGAATACCTTTGTCGAAATTAAGTTCCAAATATTCCGGTTTATCTGGTGCATCCTCCGGCGCAACAGATAATTGTAATAAATTCTTGAAATTTGGCTCCGAGAAAGGATTCTCAAGTTCCAAACCTTCGTGGCTCATATGCCAAATATTATCATCGCGGCTATAGCTATTTTCCTTTTTCATGGGAGCTTCCAATCCGCGTCTATATAAATATTCGATTGCTTCATCACGGGATTTTATTTCCCATATTCGCCACGGCGCAATGATTTTCATGTACGGTGCGAATGCTTTAATCGTCAACTCAAAACGAATTTGATCATTACCTTTTCCTGTTGCTCCGTGACAGATCGCGTCTGCATTTTCAGTGAATGCGATATCCACAAGTTTTTTTGCGATCAGCGGGCGTGCTATGGATGTACCGAGAAGGTATTTACCTTCATAAATGGCGTTGGCCTTAACCATTGGCATGAGATAATCCGCAAGGAATTCCTCTCTTGCGTTTGCAACATAAACTTTATCTGCGCCAATCTTTTTTGCCTTATCTTCCATCATGTTGCCATCACGGCATTGGCCGATATCCACGCAGCAAGCGATGATTTCACAATTCGCGTAGTTTTCCTTGAGCCACGGTATAATTACTGTTGTATCCAAGCCTCCAGAATAAGCTAACACAATTTTTTTACACACTTTGAATATACCTCCATATAAATATAATGTGTATCAAGAAACTCTATGACGCAAGAACATCATGAGTTCCGAGTACCTAATTACAAGAGTTGTTTCGTGATTTTCACATAGTTATGTATTGTAAAATATGAACTATATGTAAAAATTGCTTTAGCTATTGACATTTCCATTATCGCCAAATAATCGCAAGCGAATGGCAATTTTGCCATACCCCTTACGATTGGTATACGTAATAATTCAACCAGTTGGTAAACAGAAGATGGGCGTGGGCGCGCCAGATGAACGGTGGGGTTTTTTGAGGATCGTCGCCGGGGAAGTAATTGCATGGCATGGCAGGGGTCTTGCCTGCGGCAATATCGCGGCGGTACTCGTCGGACAGCGTCATGCGGTCATACTCGGGATGGCCGGTGACGAAAATTTGACGACCGTTTCTCGTCAAAGCGATAAACATACCCGCGTCATCTGACATAGAAAGCACTTCCAATCCCCGCGTACGCCCGACTATACCCGCGTCGACGCCGGTATACCGAGAATGCGGCGCGTAGAAAACCTCGTCAAACCCACGTACGAGCGGCACGCCGGGGTTTATAATAGTATGACTGTATATACCCGAAAGCTTGGCGGGCAGCGTTGTCTTACCGACGCCGTAGAAATGCTTTAGCGCGGCTTGGGCACCCCAGCATATATAATATGTGGAAAACACGTTAGCAACCGACCAGTCCATTATAGTCGTCAACTCGTTCCAATAGTTTACATCGGAAAATTCCATATGCTCCACCGGCGCGCCGGTGATTATCATGCCGTCGAATCGCCTGTCTCTTACGTCGTCAAACACTTTATAAAATGAGAGTAGATGCTCCTTAGCCGTGTTGCGTGATTTATACGTCAAAGTTTGCAACAGCGTTATTTCGATTTGCAAAGGCGTGTTTGATAAGCACCGGAGCAACTGCGTCTCGGTGGTGAGCTTGGTTGGCATCAGGTTGAGTATGAGTATTCGTAGCGGGCGTATGTCTTGATGCATCACCTTCTTTACGGTCACGGCAAATATGTTTTCACCCGCGAGCACCGAATACGCCGGTAGTGAATCCGAGACATTGATGGGCATGGATGTCCTCCTAAACATTTGTATATAGTCGATTGTAAAATATTAAAACCCAATAAAGTTGCGGGTTTTGAGATATTTTTATAACGATTTTTCTTCGCTTTCGTGTTGTAAATAATTTACTATTATTCTATTGTATTACAATATTGGAGAATAAATCGTGCAAAATATTTATTCACAAATGCTTCTGGCAGGCATTTATGGCGATACGACTTCAACATATGAAAAGGACAAACCGACGTTCCCGCAAATGCTGGATGATTACAGCGATTTTGATAGTTTGATCCCTTGCGAGTTCCACATGGCTTTCTATAACAACTATGGCAGGCCACATGAATATTGCCTCGATGGGTTTAATACGCTTTTTTATGCTCCAAAAAACATTAGGCGTGCCTACCGATTCTCTAATACTGCATATTTTCGCATTAAATTACAAATCAAGTGAATCTTGCGGTTTTGCTACAAGTCCTGACACTCCAATGATTTCACGGTTCAGGCAAAATTTCGTTGGCTATTTAAAAGTCATGTCCGATAAGCTGCCCCATTCGTAAAACAGTAATATATCAACGGGCATTTTTGCTACGCCCTCAAAGCCGGCATATTGACCAGCGGACCTGCGATTGTCCGGGGAATTGCGTTTTTCGATGACGCTTTCAGACATAGCCATCCTGTAATAGGAATTCATCTAAAAGCCATGGTATATGCAACGATGACGACGTTCCGATTTGCCCTATTGATGGAACCCAGCTTAAATATATGGGGCCCACAGGCGACCGGAACCGATCGGAGCGTCTCACATGGATTTGTCGCCAGTCTAGCTTGATTTCCAGGGTTACTCACAAAATCTGTACATGCTCGACGCCTTGTATTACCACAGTCGGCATTAATATACCTATACTAACCCAAATAAGGATATTAGATTATACCCGGGCATTCCGAGGGGTACTGAACACTGGGATAATCTTTACCGTCACCGCGTTACAATCGAAAGAACCATCATCCTATTAAAAGTCCCCTATAACGTTAAAATCGTAAATCTTATTCTATGAGTACTGCGAAAGCGGATCTTTTATTTGCTGGCAACACTCAGCTTATAAGCGTTGTTCTCACTCATGCTGTTTAAAAGCCAGCGTTGTATAAATCGATACATAATCTTATTGCATAGTGCATAGTTCAATTATTTAAGATAAATACATATTAATCGGGAGCGACCTTCCTTTCTCTTGCCGACATGTAACGATACAAGTAATATTATTAAAATTGAAAATGAACGAAAAACACAGGACTTAAACGAAATATTTTTTTCTTTATATTTTGTTAATGCTTTGTTCTATATCGGCTATAATATCGTTTACATTTTCAAGTCCTACAGATAAACGTACCATTCCAGGCTTTATTCCTATAGTAATTAGCTGTTCATTTGTTAATTTACGATGAGTTGAGCTTGCAGGGTGCAAGACGCTCGAGCGTATATCCGCAACATGAACTTCCCTTGACACAAGCTTAAGACTATTTATGAATTTATTTGCATTTTCTTTTCCACCTTTAATAACAAACGTTACAACGCCGCTTGCACCTTTAAGATATTTCTTTGAAAGCAAATAGTTAATATCGTTTTTAAGTCCCGGATAATTTACAGATTCTATCTTGTCATTTGATTCCAAAAGTTTAGCAATTATTAAAGCGTTTTTACAATGTCTCTCCATCCTTACAGCTAACGTTTCTAGTCCAATATTTAGCAGGAAAGCTGAATGTGCAGCAGGATACATTCCAAAATTTCCCATGAGCTGGAATCTTGCTTTAGAAATATATGCAGCTTTTCCGAATTCATTGGTGTAAATAGTCCCGCGGTCATCTGGCTCAGACAGATAAGGAAATTTACCATTAGTCCAATCAAAGTTACCACTATCGACAACCACTCCACCTACTTGCACAGCATGGCCGTCCATGTATTTAGATGTGGAGTGAACAACAATATCCGCGCCAAACTCAATAGGTTTGCATAAAATCGGCGTTGCAAAAGAATTATCAATAATCAATGGAATACCGTTCGCCTTGGAAATTCCGGCGAACTTTTCTATGTCCAGTGTCTTGAGTGTCGGATTCGCTATGGTCTCTCCAAATATAGCTTTAGTGTTAGGCTTGATCGCCGCATTGATTTCAGACTCATTGGCATCTATATCAATAAAAGTGCAATCAATGCCTAATCTTTTTAAGGCAGTTCCAAAAAGACTGATAGTACCACCAAAAGCTTGGATAGCGCAAAGAAAACTATCGCCAGCATGACAAATATTCAATATAGAAATCAATGATGCTGCCTGTCCGGATGAAGTGCACAATGCCCCTATGCCATTCTCAAGATCAGCAATTTTTTTCTCAACTGCTATAACTGTCGGATTTGCGTTGCGTGAATAATTGATAGCTTTTGTTGGGTTTGCAAACGCATCGGCCATATCATCTGTTGAATCAAAAACATAAGTCGTACTCTGAACAATTGGTACAACCCTTGGCTCAGCGTTTTTAGGGTAGTAACCTGAATGCAGGCACTTTGTCTCATCCCTCATATTAAATTTTTGCATAACGCAAATATAAAAAACGTATTATGCATCTCCTCTCATTTTTTTTGAAACTCTATATAAAATTATGTTTAAAGAACCATTCATGTTTATGTTAATTTTTACTATAAACCAATTTAGTAATAATTGAATTGATTTTAGCTGATACATTTTCAATACATAAATTCGAGTTTATAACTTTCACGTTGTTTTTTTTCGAGATAAGTATTTTATAGCACTCCATTACCTTTAATAATAGTTCAGGAGCTTCTTCTGCACATGGGATTTTTCCAGTACGCTGAATAATGCGTCTTTCTGCATTTCTTATATTGATATCAAAATAAAATATTAAGTCAGGCTCCTCTACCAATGAGAATATTCTATCTACCCATTCGTCTTTCACTCCATACGCCATCCCGTATGCCCTAAAACATAAGGCATGTCTGTCACATAGCAAAATATCACAATCAGTATATTCTTTTTCGCAATCCTGAAAATGAAATGCAAGATCAAAAGCAAGACCTAAACGCACTATTAGAGGAGGGATTCCTGGATGAAAAGCATAAGGATCACCATACATTTTACCTGCCAAAGCATATATTACTTCTAACGAACGGAGAATTGGTTTTGTTTTTTTTACTTTATATCCACATTTTCGCAGCCAATTATATGTTTTTTCCAATTGAGTTGTTTTACCCGCACCATCAATCCCACAGAATGCTATAATAAAAGGTTTATCCACTTCTGCATTCCTCCAAAAAACCACTCAACAAACGAAGTGCCTATGTCACTTTCCCTATTGTTCCGCTTACCATATGCCGTTTATGTTTTTTAATGAGAGCTTATGTACGCTTTAGGAAATACCAATTAGTTTTGGCAATTTCTACGCAGACCTTATTCAATATCTTTTTTTACTTCTTTTACTTAACTTCACCAATATAGCTTCTAGTAAAGTTAGGTATGCATAATATCCCGGAATTATTATAGTTTTTAAATAATTGTTTTAAAGCTAAAACATATGGATTATAATTTTCATCGCCTTCTTTTGGCGAAAATGAACTAGATAAACTCATTTTAATAAAACTATTCTCATCATAATTCGTATCGTATCTAAACACTCTGTTTTCGCAAATTCCGTTTGAAAAAAAATCAATATAATCATCAGGTCCCTGCTTCATTTTTGCAATAGAATTGTTGTAGCCAGGGCAATAGAACCTATCAATTTCAATGTTTTTTATGTTTGATTCGCTCTGCCTGTCTCTATTATGTTCAACAATAACCACCTTCCCTCCATCTTTTAATATTCGTTGACATTCTTCCTTAAATTTATTTTTGTCAAAAAGATGAAACGCCATAGCTGCTGTTACAAAATCTATACTATTATTCTGAATATTTATATGTTCCGCTGTAGAGTTAATCGATGTATAGTTTTTATTACCTATAAATTTATTTAATGCTATACTGCGCATATCATTATTGGGTTCGACACCAATAACAAAACTACCTTCTTGTAAAAGAAGCTCCGCTAATATCCCTGTTCCAGAACCAACATCAGCGATGACACTTTTTTTACTAAATCCAATTTCAGTATACAAATACTGTATAAATTCTTTAGGATATGTAGGCCAGTATTTTTCATAATCTTTTGCTTTTCCTGTGAACTTTTCTTCGTTCATTTAATCCTCCGAGTTATTGATCTGTTTTATTGATTTATTTCAGATTCTATCAACTTAGTAATGACAGCATTGATTTTAGTTGATACATTTTCAATGCTTAAATTCCCATTTATTACTCTCACATTGTTTTTTTTCGAGATAAGCATTTTATAGCACTCCGTCGCTTTGGACAATAGTTCAGGAGTTTCATCTGCGCATGGGGTTTTCCCAGTACGCTGAATAATGCGTTTTTCAACATTTTTTATATTGATATCAAAATAAAATATCAAATCAGGCTCCTCTACCAATGAAAATATTCTATCTACCCATTCATCTTTCACTCCATACGCCATCCCGTATGCTCTAAAACATAAAACATGTCTGTCACAAAGCAAAATATCACAATCCGTATATTCCTTTTCTATATCCCGAAAATGAAATGCAAGATCAAAAGCAAAACCTAAACGCACCACATTAGGAGGAATCCCCGGATAATACGCTAATGGGTCGCCATACATTTTATCCGCCAAAGCATATATTGCTTCCAGAGAACGTAGAATTGGTTTGGTTTTTTTTACTTTATATCCACATTCTCGCAACCAATTATAGGTTATTTCCAATTGAGTTGTTTTTCCCGCGCCATCGATCCCACAAAAAGCTATGATATAAGGTTTATCCACTTATACATTCCTTCCATATAACATTTTTGCTAATTTTGCTTTTTATATTCTACTGTCAAACTGTTTTTAATGTTATTTAATGGCAAATATACTGCCTATAAAATAAATTTGCTGATATTCGGATGGTAGTCGAAGGACAGCGTACTTGCCGGCCTCTTCTAAAACGTCATATCCCTTGGAACCGTCAGCTATGATGATGGTCTTTCCGTCTATTCTGTCGCCCAATACATGATGTATGTCTTCGGATCCCGCCATCGCACGATTTACAGATATCGCGAGTGCCCGGCCTTCATATTCCTCTCCGGCGCTGACGCGTATGTATTCGTCAGACAAGCCGCTCTTTGCTGCTTTTGATTTGTCTCTCTTAAACTTTCATTAATAACCATCAAATATCTTTTTACCTTTATAATTTTCAAGGATATAGTTTCGCTCATTTATAATATCGTATATGGCCTTTTCCCAAACCGCTTCCCCGATACAAAAATAAAATAACTCCGTCCCTGTCGTTTCCGCTAAACTCTCACTGCAACTACGGCGTAGATATGCCTGTTTATTATGTTTGTGTCCGATACGAATAATAGCACTGGAACTACAATATTAACAACTATCTATGGTAGTATCATGTGTCATCTAAAAATTTACATTATTATTGGATATAGGCGTTTAAGTTTTAATCGTGCTTTTTCGTTTGTAAAATGCCAATCTACTCCCTTTTGTTCGCTGTTACGTTTTGATTCCCATGCTCGCAGATCTTTGTTTAGAATTTCAATAGTGGGTATTCTGCGATCACCGAGGCATTGCGCCGCAAGTGCTGACAGTTCTATTTCAGCGATATCAAGCCAACTTCCATGTTTAGGTGTGTAATGAATCTCCAAGCGTTGCGATAAACGGAACGCTTCTTCTGGTGGAAACGTTTCATAAAACGAGGAAATCACATGTGTATTTAAATTGTCCATTACCAATACAACTTTTTCCGCATCTGGATACTGAGTGTCTAAAACCCACTTCACGCGATGAGCCCAGTCATTCTTAGTCCGGCGATCAAATGCTTCCGCATATCTCCAACCGGCAAGCGGCTCTGTAAAAATAAAAATACTACATGTTCCCTCACGGCTGTACTCACTGTCGACTTTTTTCACACTGCCGGATTCCATAGGAATTGGCTCACGCACCTCACCAAGAAGTTGATATGGTTTTTCATCCATGCAAACCATCGGTCTGGCAGGATCATATGGTCTCGAATATACTTCCAACACATCTTCCATTGCGGCAACAAATGCGGCGTTTTGCTCCGGCGGAATGCACCAATACGCTTTCAGGTGAGGCTTAAATTGTGTTTTTTTAAAAGGCGTTGAACTGACTTAAACGAGATTGAATCGATATAATTCTGTTCAACGCTTTTATCAGCCAATAAGCGGA
>Ga0209628_10000045_pt1 | contig 58756 bp, 50 predicted proteins | sample TergutCu122P4_FD_187285 | JGI IMG/M metagenome (GOLD analysis project Ga0209628, IMG submission 187285) | Cubitermes ugandensis P4 segment gut microbial communities from Kakamega Forest, Kenya - Cu122 P4 (SPAdes) (version 2) | ecosystem: Host-associated > Arthropoda: Insects > Digestive system... | reverse complement strand
CGCGCGGATTGCCGCCGAGCAGGCCGTGGGCAGTCCGCTGCTCGAAGGCACCGAGTTGTCGGGCGCGCGTTGCGTGCTCGTCAACATCACCGCCGCCAAGGGTTCGCTGAAACTGGCCGAAGTGAAAGATGCCGTGCATACTGTGCAGGCTTTTGCCGCGAAAGAAGCTTTCGTCAAATACGGCACCGTGTTCGACGACAACATGGAAGATCGTTTGCGTGTCACCGTCGTGGCCACAGGTCTGGGTTCTCCCCGCGCCACACGGCAGGAACCGCAGCCGAAGATGCATGTCGTGCGCAACACGGGTACGCACGGCCCGATCTATATCGGCGCGAACGACGGCTACGACGATGGCAGCAGTCTCGCCACGCCGGCGATCATCCGCAATCGCCGCGGGCGCGCCGAACCGTCGATAGGCGGCGGCAACAGCGGCAGGGGTAGCGGTAGCGTCAGTCCTCCCAGCGCAGGCGCGACTTACGACATTCCCGCCTTCCTGCGCCGTCAGGCTGACTGAGTATCACTGATTCGGCTTCCTGGAAACGCGTGCTGCCATCCCGGCATCAGTGAAAGACCCAACCCCCCGTGGGTCTTTCCTGCCGGGATGGGGGCAGCGTCCCATCGAGGAGACACCTTGCCGGGCCGTTCGTGATAAGCTCAATCAGCTTTTCGGAAATAAAAAAACGTGATCAGGCAGCGCACCCTCAAATCAATTGTCACCGCAACAGGCGTCGGCCTGCATGGCGGACGCAAGGTCAATCTCGTCCTGCGTCCTGCCGGAGTGAACACCGGTATCGTGTTTCACCGCACGGACGTCCATCCGCCCATTCATCTGCCTGTCGACCCCTATGCGGTCTGCGACACCCGGATGTGCTCCGGGCTGGAAAGGGACGGCTACAAGGTGGGCACGGTCGAACACCTGATGTCGGCCCTGGCCGGGCTTGGCATCGACAATCTCCATATCGACGTCGATGCGCCCGAGATACCGATCCTGGACGGTAGCGCCGGGCCTTTCGTCTTTCTGCTCCAGTCGGGAGGCATCGAAGAGCAGGCGGCCCCCAAAAAATTCCTGCGCGTCAAAAAAACCGTTGAATACCGCGAAGACGACAAACTCGTGCGGTTGGCGCCTTACGATGGTTTTCGTCTGAAGTTTTCTATCGTTTTCGATCACCCGGCGATCGACTCGACCTCTACCGAAGTGGAAGTCGATTTTGCCAAACACTCCTACGTGCGCGATGTTTCGCGCGCCCGCACCTTCGGTTTCATGCAGGACGTGGAATTCATGCAGGCCAACGGGCTTGCCCTGGGAGGCAGCCTGGAGAACGCGATCGTCATGGACGAATATCGTGTGCTCAACGCCGAAGGGCTGCGCTATGCCGACGAATTCGTCAAGCACAAGGTGCTCGACGCCATCGGCGACCTCTATATCTGTGGTTATCCGCTGCTGGCAGCCTATACGGCCCACAAGGCGGGTCACGCGCTCAACAACCGTCTGTTGCGGGTGTTGCTCGAAGACGCTTCGGCGTGGGAAATCGTCAGTTTTGACGACACCGCGCCTGCGCCCGCCGCCGTCGTTCACCAGCTTGCCGAACCGGCGCTGGCGTTTTAGGGCGATTCATCATGTTTCTGGCGCGGATCATTGGCATGCTGCTGTGCCTGGGAATCGGCGCCTCGCTGGTCCTGTGGATGCTGACCGGACAGTCCCATTACAGAACGTGGGCCTGGAATCTTTTTCGCGTTGGCGTGGTAGTGATTTTCGTCATCCTGGCGCTTTTCGCGTTCGAGCGGATACTGATCGCCATTTGATTTGACCGGATCAATAGGCGTTTTGATCTTTCACGACGATCAGCGCGGTTTTGATGATGATCCAGAAGTCCAGGCTCAATGACCAGTTGCGCAGGTATTCGAGATCGTACTCGATGCGCTTTTCCATTTTGTCGAGAGTCTCCGTCTCGCCCCGATAGCCATTGACCTGCGCCCATCCGGTGATGCCCGGCTTGACCTTGTGGCGGATCATGTACCCCTTGATGGCTTTGCGGTAAATCTCGTTGTGCGCGACCGCATGTGGACGCGGGCCGACGATGCTCATCCGGCCCTGGAGCACATTGATGAACTGCGGCAGTTCATCCAGCGAAGTCTTGCGAATGAACGCGCCGAATCGCGTAATGCGCGCGTCGTCCTTCGTCGCCTGCTTGACGACCTCGCCATCGTCACAGACCGTCATCGAACGGAATTTGTAGACGAGGATTTCCTTGCCGTCGAGGCCGTAACGCCGCTGTTTGAAAATGAGCGGCCCGGGAGAAGACAGCTTCACGCCGATGGCCAGCAACAACAGCGCCGGGAGCAGCAACAGCAGAATGAGAGACGAGAGCACGACATCCGAAGTGCGTTTGACGAGGCCGCTGAAGCCGGTGAAAGGCGTTTCGCACACCGCGACGACCGGCATTTTCCCTACGGTGTCGAATCGCCCCTGGATGAGATCGGTGATGAAAATATCCGGGACGAAGTAAATCGAGGCGGTCGTATCCTTGAGACTGTCGAGCAGGGCGAGGATGTGGGGCTGGGCCGCCATCGGCAGGGCCAGGTAAATGGCTTCCACATGGTTCTGCTTGACGTACTCCGACAGGTCGAGCAACCGCCCTTTGACTGGAGCAGGAACGCCGACCGGGAAATCGCTGGGATCGCGATCATCGAAGAAACCGAGGACGTTCGTGCCGAGGTAGGGATCATTCTGAAACTGTTGCGCGAGGCAGATACCAATGTCGTTGACCCCGGCAATGACGGCGGTGCGCAGGTTCCCCGGTGAAGAGAGCACGCGCGGAAGCACGATTCTCAGGGCAGTGTAGGCAACGCCGTACACGACAGGCGTACTGATGAACCAGGCAAACAGTACATTTTCCGGGAAATACTGAAGATAGCCCGTAGCTAAACCAAAAGCCCCCATGATGAAGATGAACAGCAGCCAACTGGTCAGCAGCTTTCGCGCTACCCGGCGGGGTATTTCGTGAAAGGACGCATCACCGGGGAAAGTCACGGCGAACGCCAGGGTGCAAAGGATGACGTAGGGCGGGCCGATATCCTCATCGTAGTAGCCGGCAACCGCCAGCAGACACAGAACGATGATGGTTGGATAAAGAAAAGCCTCGATGGCCGTGCTCAGCGTGAAGCCGGTACGTTGAACCAGATTCCCTTTCAGCAGGCGGTTACTGTATTGTTGAAGCATCGTTCATTATAGTATGAAAATAGGCTTCGGCTGTGAGGACGGGCTTCGTCTGAGTAATTTGTACTGTATCGAGACGATTTGAGCGTTTTTCGGTTCGGCGGCGAGTAACCGGCATCTGGCTGTATGGACGGCATACATGCGGAGGATATGAATTTTATCGTCGGGCAAGTATCAGTAATTTTTACATACGTTGAGCGGACAAAAAAACCGGATGCCCTTGAGCATCCGGTTTTTTTGACAACTACGAACGTTGCGACGGATTGGTCTTAGTTGACCATCATCTTCCGGCGGCGCGTAATCATTCCGACAACGCCCAATCCAGCGAGCAGCATCGCGTACTCGGCGGGTTCGGGAACGACCGCAGTCGGACCGCCCGTGAGGCTGACGGAGTAAGCGCCAAAGCCGCTGGTAGCCGTCTCGCCCGTGATGCGGAGGACGTAACTGGTGGCGGGATACGCAGCGAAATCAATGGTGCCCGTAAATTGATACGTCTGCTTGCCAAAGGAATCCACCACGACAGGCGTGCCCATGGCCTGCAAAACATTCCCAACATCCCCATTCACGGCGTTCGTATAGACGTTGACCCACAGCGACGTGGTCTCGATCAGTGGGCCGCCGAACGGGGTGAAGTCCAGGTTGATGGTGAAGACGCCGAGCGAAGCGTTCTGAAGTCCCGGCTCGATCGTGAAGGTGAACTGTTCATCGAAATGATTGTAGAGAACCCCCCCTGTTCCGAGCGCAACTTGCTCTTTGGACAGCGTCTGGCCGGACTGAAGTGTGCCCAAGTCAATTACGTTGGCAGCTTGTGCGAAAGCGGTAAAACCAAGTCCCAGCGCGATGGCGGCGACAGTTTTTTTGAGTTGCATTTTATTCCTCTGTGAAAAAACGAAAAACAAACTGAGCTAACACAGGTCGACTCAGGTAAAACAGCAAACAGCTGAAGCTTATAAGCAAGTTTGATGCCAGCTTTGGCTGCAATCCTGTCCGTTTATCGACTACAACGCTGCGGCAGCGAGCAGGGAGTTTGTATCTAGTTGATTAATTTGAAATATTTCGCGCAGACTGCTGTGACGGATACGGTCGTGATGCTCAGGCGGAATGTCAGGGCGCCAGCAATGGTCGCGCAAATCGTGCATGGCGCTGCTCTGGGTTGGTTGTCTGGTTGGCGGGCAATATATTGATTTTTATGAGTTTTTAAATTGTAACGTGACAAATTTCGCATATTTTTACACTTTGTCGGGGTGTGAGTTTCGAGACGAAAAGTGCTGATGGTGTGCTCGCTCTGGCTGTTTGGCCGGTACGCATGCAGGGCGGATGAATTTAATGACCGGGTAGGTGTCGGTAATTTTTACAAGCGTTGAGCGGATAAAAAAACCGGATGCCCTTGAGCATCCGGTCTGTTTGAAAGCTACGAACGTTGCGACGAATCGGTCTTAATTGACCATCATCTTCCGGCGGCGCGCAATCATTCCGACAACGCCCAATCCGGCGAGCAGCATCGCATACTCGGCGGGTTCGGGAACGACGCCCGCTGTGAGGCTGACGTTGTAAGCGCCAAAGCCAGCGCCAGTCGTCTCGCCTGTGATGCGGAGGACATAATTGGTGGTGGAATACGCAGTGAAATCAATGTCGCCCGTAAATTGGTACACCGTTTTGCCAAAGGAATCCACCACGACAGGCGTGCCCATGGCCTGTAAAACATTCCCAACATCCCCATTCACGGCGTCCGTGTAGACGTTGACCCACAGTGACGTGATCTCGATGTTCTGGCCGCCCCACGGGGTGAAGTCCAGGCTGATGGTGAAGACGCCGATCGCAGCGCTCTGAAGCCCCGGTTCGATCGTGAAGTTGTACTGTTCATCGAAATGATTGTAGGGAACGCCCCCCGTTCCGAGCGGAACCATCGCTTTGGACAGCGTCTGGCCGGCATCAAGTGTGGTGTCGAAGTAATATACGTTGGCGGCCTGTGCTAAAGCGGTAAAGCCAAGTCCCAGCGCGATGGCGATAACAGTTTTTTTGAGTTGCATCTTTATTCCTCCGTGAGAAAAGCGATACATAATCCGAACCAACCCGGGTTGGCTCGGACAAAAAACAGAAAACAACAAACTGCTGAAACTAGATAAGCAAGTTTAATGCCAGCTTTTGTTGCCATCTCGTCCGTTTATCGACTGCAACGCGGCAACAGCGTGCGGCGAATGCCATAAGTCTGTGTTTTCATTGTATCTGTTTGATTAATTTGAAATATTTAGCGCAGACTGCTATGTGAACGGATGCAACTGCGATGTCGGGGCGGATGTCAGTGCGCCAGCAACTGATACGCAAATCGTGTATGGCGCTGCTCCAGGTTGGTTGTCTGGCGAGTCAACGTGCTGATTTTTATGATTTTTTTCATTCCAGTGTGACAAATTTCGCATATTTTTACACTTTTTCCAGAGCGTATCTTTTCAAGACGAAAAGTGTTGATGATGCTCACTCTGGCTGTTTGGCTGGTACGCATGCAGGGCACATGAATTTTAGGTTCAGACAGGTGTCGGTAATTTTTACACACGTTGAAGCAACCTTGGTTGGGGCTGTTTTCCGCAGGTTTGTTGTGTAACCGGGTACGGTGACAGTGTTGGGACAAAGCATCAGTGCAGCAATTGCCGCGTAAATCGTGTATGGTGCTGCTTTTGGTCGGTTGGCTGTCTGGTGAGCAAGTTGCGGAATCTGTAGCGCTTTGCGGGATGATGCAGCGAGAATCGCATATTTTTACATTTTTTATGGATCTTAAATTTAGGTACAAAATAAGTGACAATTGCTGTCTGTATGCGCGGTATGCGTACAGAGGGCATGAATTTTATGGTCAGGCAGGCGTCGATAGTTTTCACACTTTGAGTCAGGGGTTGTTTCATGAGTAACAAGCGCAAGTTCGCCCTGCTGGCAGGCGGGGTGGTGGCATTGCTGGGTTTTCAGGCAGCTTCGGTCGTCGCGCAGGAGGATGGCGCGCAGGAAGCCGCTCCACAGGAAACCGCTGCACAGGAGAGTAGTTACACGCGGGAAGATGAATCAAGAAACCCGTTCAGCTTCTGGGCGGCGCAGTCTTTCTATCACGACAACAACATCTACCGTTATTCGGACGATCGCCCCAAGGCCTTGACGCCGAAGGGAAAACGCAGCGACTCCTTTTCCGTCACCAGGGTGGGGCTCGATTTCGACGGCGTGCGTAGCCGTCAGGGTTTTCACGCGGGGCTTTCTGTAGGCAAAACCCTGTACCGCACGCACTCGAATCTCAATAACACCTCGTGGGATGGGGATCTGCGGTGGGATTGGCGGGTAGGGGATCGCTTGAGCGGCATTTTTGGGTATAGCAATAGCCAGTCGTCTGTCGATCTTGGAAGTACTTATGGCGTCACGGATCGGGTTATTCGACGGATTGGCCGCGCCAACGCCAGCGCTGATTTCTGGTGGCATCCAAACTGGGCCACAGGGGTTGGCTTCTCCGACGTTCGCAATAGTTATAGCGATAACGCCAGGCCATACGACAAGTACGATGCGCAGGAAGCGAGTCTGAACTTTACTTACCGGCCTTCTACCGGCAATCGCATCGTGTTGAGCTTCCGCGCCGAAGAGGGGCAGTACCCGAACCGGGAGAAGGTCCAAGGATCGTTGCGGGACTGGGAGCGGCGTGAAGCGCGGCTTTCCGCTCAGTGGCAGTTGACGGGCGTCACACGGCTGAACGGCTATGTCGGATATACACAGCGCAAGTACGATCTGGCGCCCAACCGGGACTTTTCGGGACCCACCGGCAAGATTGAGTTCCATTGGGCGCCGACCGGAAAGGCGATCATAGATTTGGCCTGGCGGCGCGAAATTGGCGCGGATGCGGACGCTGTTTCAAATTTCGCCGTGACGCAGGGTTGGTCTTTACGGCCAACCTGGGTGGTTACCAGCAAGGTTCGTCTTGGCGCCAGCTTCGAGTATCTGGATCGTGATTATCGTGGAGATCCCGGCTTTGGGTCAGAGGCGCTTCCGAGAGATTCCAAGACCACGTCTTATGGAGTCAATCTCAATTATCTGCCGGTTCCCAACGCCAATATCGGCCTTAGTTATCAACACCAGAAGCGCGACTCGGCGAACTACAGTGACTACGATTACAGCGCGCGGACGGTGTGGCTGTCAGGAAATTTGACCTTTTGAAGGATGAGGCGTTTTTTTATCATGCCGTGATATGGCATGATACCTGTCCGGGTGGTGTCGGTAGATCAATACCGCTACTGTGTATTGTGCGAGCCTTTCGATAAAGGCGCTTTGTTATTTTTTGGAATGCTTATGTCCTCTCCAGTTCGTTTTGTCGCTGCGTCACTTTGTGTCGCTGTATGGATGACCGGGATGCTTTCCGGCTGTAACGCCAAGGAAGACTCTGGCAAGTCGTCTCCTTCCCAGGTTGCCGTCAAGGTCAACAAGGGGGAAATCTCCGTACATCAGGTCAATGACCTGCTCTCCCGCGCCGGAAATATTCCGGAGGATCAGATCGCCAGGGCGCGTGCGGGAGCTGTCGAGCGTCTCGTCGACCAGGAATTGCTGTTGCAGCAGGCCATGCACAACAAGCTCGATCGCAATCCGAACGTGATGCAGATGATCGAGTTTTCCCGTCGTGAGATTCTTGCCCGCGCTTATGGCGAGCAGATTGCGGGCGGCGCAATGCGACCGACCGAAGCGCAGATTTCCAAGTTCTACGATGAAAATCCTGTGCTGTTTTCCAAGCGCCGCATTTATAGCCTGCAAGAGATCAATCTTCAGGTACCGCCTGAACGGTTCGACGAAGTGCGCACGCATTTGCAGGGCGGCGGCAACCTGCAACAACTCACAGCCTGGTTCAACGAGCAGAAAATCCCGTTTGTTGTGAACGCGGGCATCAAGCCGGCGGAACAACTCCCGATTGAATTGGCCAAGAACCTTGCCCAACTGAGTGCGGGGCAGGCGGCGTTTCTCCGGACACCGGCAGGGGCGCTTCTCCTCTTCGTCGTCGGCGTGCAGGAAGAGCCTGTTGATCGCGTCAAGGCGAAACCCGTCATCGAGAACTTCCTGCTCAATCAGGCGCGTGGCGAAAGCATCAAGGCCGAGCTCAAACGTCTGCGCGAGGCAGCTTCCATCAATTACATGGGAGATTTCGCGCCACCCGCGCCCGCCGCAGAATCGCCTGCTCCTGCAGCAGAGCATGGGCCGGTTGTGCAGCCCGCTGCTCCGGCCGAAGATTCCGTCCAATCGATCATCGAGAAGGGAGCCTCCAAGCTGAAATAAAGGAAGCAAACGGGAAAAATGCCGCCGGGGTCGCCGTGCAGTGTTGCGGCCCCGGCGGTTCTCGAATGACTGACTGATTCACTACAGGCTAGAAATACAAATGATTTCCAGATTCCTTCGTCCTTTATGCGTCCTTGTCCTGACTGCCCTGGGTTTTGCCGGTATGGCGCAAGCCGCGGATGAACGCGAATACGTTCTTGGGCCGGGCGACATTGTTCGCATCTCGGTGTTCCAGAACCCGGATCTCACTACCGAGGCGCGTGTATCCGAAAAAGGTACGCTGACTTTCCCGCTGCTTGGCACGGTCTCCGTGGGCGGCAAGAGCACGTCCGCTGCCGAAGCGGAGATTGCGACCCGTCTGCGGGACGGCGGTTTCGTGCGTCAGCCGCAAGTCAATGTATTACCGGTGCAAATCCGCGGTAACCAGGTTTCCGTGCTCGGGCAAGTCAACAGGCCGGGCCGTTTCCCGCTTGAAACCGCGAATCTGCGCCTGTCCGACATGATTGCCACTGCCGGGGGCATTTCAGGCGGCGGGGCCGACGTCGTGATCTTCATCGGGGTGCGCAACGGCAAACAGGTGCGGCGAGAAATCGACCTGCCTCTGTTGTTTCTCAGCGGCGATACAGCAAATGACATTCCGATGTCCGCTGGAGACATCATCTACGTACATCGCGCGCCGATGTTCTACATTTATGGGGAAGTCAACCGCCCGGGCGCTCTTCGTCTCGAGCGCGGTATGAGCGTGATGCAGGGTCTGGCTGCTGGCGGCGGCACCACGTCGCGCGGCACCACGCGCGGACTTCGCATCCACCGGCGCATGCCCGATGGTTCACTCAAGGTGGTGGAACCCGGACTTGATGATCCCCTGAGGGCCGATGATGTGATCTACATCAAGGAAAGCCTGTTCTGATCGGTTGCCTATGACTTTCCAGCAGTTTCTTCTCATTTTAAAGGCGCGGCGATGGATCATTGCCGCTGTCCTGACTGGCGTGGTGCTTTTGACGCTGGTGATCAGCCTGTTATTGCCCAAGCAATATACCGCTACTGCTACGTTGGTCGTCGATATGAAAATGACCGACCAGTTGGGTACGCCTCAGGCGCTTCAGGGCTATCTCGCGACCCAGATCGACATTATCGCTTCCGAACGTGTTGCCCAGCGCGTGGTGACCTTGACCCGGATGGATCAAGTCCCCTCGCTCCGGGAACAATGGCGCGATGAAACGAACGGAGTGGGAGGGGATACCGGATTCCGGGTTTGGCTGGGCATATTGCTTCGGAAAAGACTGGATGTGCGTCCTTCGACAACGCGGGACAGTAATATTATCAACATAGGATATCAGGCGCCTGATCCAGCATTCGCCGCAGCCATTGCGAACGCTTTTTCCCAGGCCTACATGGAGACCAATCTCGAACTTAAGGTAAATCCCGCGCAGCAGTATGCGCAGTGGTTCGGCGATCAAACAAAAGAGGTGCGCGAGAAGCTCGAAGCAGCCCAACGCAAACTCTCCGCATACGAGCAGGAACATGGCGTTCTGGCCGGAGATGGCCGCTTCGATGTCGAGAATATGCGTCTGGCCGAACTCAACAGCCAACTCTCGGCAGCGCAGGGACAGCGTGCGGAAAGCAGTTCACGAGAAAGGCAGGTTGCGGCTGCCGAATCCCTGCCTGAAGTCATGGCCAATCCGGTGGTTGCCAGCCTCAAGACGGAACTGGCGCGGCTCCAGACGGATCATAGCCAGTTAGCCGAGCGGCTTGGTCCGAATCACCCGATGATACGCGAATTGAATGAGAAGATTGCTGAACAGCGTCAGCGCGTGGCGGCAGAGACCCAGCGCGTGGCAAATTCGCTTGGCACGACTTCCCGCATCAGTACGGAGCGCATCAAGGAAATTACCGAAGCCATCGAGCGGCAGCAAGCGCGCGTGCTCGAACTCAAGAAGCACCGGGATCAGATTGCGGTACTCCAGCGTGACATCGAAAACGCTCAAAGAGCCTACGATCTCGTCACCCAGCGTCTTGCGCAGACGAATCTTGAGAGTCAGACGCAGCAAACCAATATTTCGGTGTTGACCCCCGCAACGCCTCCCTTGGAACACTCCAGTCCGAAGATCGTACTCAACACGATCATTGCTGTGTTTCTTGGAATCCTGCTTGGTGTTGGTATCGCGTTGTTGCTTGAATTGGCTGATCAGCGCGTGCGGGGAACTGAAGATCTCATGCAGAGCGCGGATGTTCCCCTTCTCGGGGTCATTCCAGGATTGACGAAGCCTCGCTCCGGCTTTCGTCGTCGCCCGGCTGCTGCTTAGAAAGGAAAATGATGGACGAAGCTGGCAGTAAGCACTTTTCTAATCTGGGTGAGCAGACGATCGGCGAGATACTGGTTTCTATTGGGCGGATTTCTCCCGATGATGCCGAACGTATTTATCAGGAACAAAAAAAGCAGAATTTGCGGTTCGGTGACGCGGCGATTGCGCTGGGTCTCGTAACGGAAGCCGATATCCAGTTCGCCCTGTCCCACCAGTTCCGGTATCCGTATCTGCAACGCGGGGAAAGCAAGGTCTCCGAAACCGTCGTGGCGGCGTACAACCCGTTTCATCCCCAGGTGGAGGCGCTACGCGCAGTTCGCAGCCAACTGATGATGCGCTGGTTCAGCGGCAGCGCCGGGCGTCGGGCGCTTGCGATCGTGAGTCCCGGCCACGGAGAAGGTCGCTCCTGGTTTGTTGCCAACCTGGCCGTCGTGTTTTCGCAGTTGGGCGCAAGGACTTTGCTGATTGATACGGATCTTCGTGAGCCGACCCTGCATCGCCTTTTCGGGATCAGCAACCGAAACGGACTTTCATCCATTCTGAGCGGGCGCGCGACCGGCAATATCGTATTCAGGGTTCCGTCCCTGGTCGATCTTTCCATTCTGCCTTCCGGGCCGGTGCCGCCGAATCCTCAGGAATTGTTGACGCGCCCCCTGCTGGATCGGATGGTTGCGCAGTTGTCCAATAGTTTCGATGTCATTCTCATCGACACGCCTTCTTCTGCCAAATATGCAGAAAGCGTAGCCATTGCCTCGCGGGCGGGCGGAGCGTTGATCGTGTGCAGACAGGATCAAACGCGAATGCGTGATTTCGATGTGCTTTGCAGCAGACTGAGAGATGCCAATGTGATTATTGCGGGCAGTGTTCTCAATGACGTCGGAGGCAAGACGAAAAACGCCGGTATGTGGTTGGCGCAGTCAACAAACCTGAGCACATCGGCTGTGTCACGCCTGAGGCTGGAATTGAAGGCGCTCGGCAGCAACAAGCGTTCAAAGCCGGGCAATGATGATATCATAACAGAAGGCGTCGTGCTGAATCCCGATTCCGTGCCGGGTTCCAAGAAGCCGTAGATTCCGGATCTGAACAAGGAGTTCCATGATAAGCATCGACCACCACGACGAGCTGATCGTCGCCGTCGTTTTCGGCGAATTTACTCTGGCCGATTTCCGTGAATTCCAGGAACTGGCCGATTACAAGATCAAATTCGGCGGTCCGCTCGACCTGTTGTTCGACCTGCGTGAAATGGGCGGATTCACCGTTGATCTCGCCGTGGAAGAAATCCGCCACACCCTGCGGCACGCCCATGATTTCCGCCGCATTGCCGTTCTGACCGATGATCAGTGGGTGACGTGGAGCGCCTGGATTTCGCAATTTTTTATTGATGCGGAAATCCAGGTTTTCGGCAACGAAGAAGAAGCCCGGCTCTGGCTGGAAGCCGACAAGCAAAGTTAACCTGCCATCAGTGGCGGCGGCTGCACTAAAACCGCGCCTATTCGACCGCCCCGACCGCTGCACGAGCGATCCGGCGCTGGCGCACGCTACCGGCAAGCAGATCGAGCACAGCCACGCTGTCTTCCCAGCCGATACAGGCATCGGTGATGCTCTTGCCGTATTCGGGCGCGACACCCTGCACCAGATCCTGCCGCCCTTCCTTGAGATGGGATTCCACCATCACGCCGATGATGCGATCCTCGCCTGCGCCAAGCTGCGCGGCCACATCGTGCGCCACGTCGACCTGCAAACGGTACTGCTTGCGGCTGTTGGCGTGCGAGAAGTCGATCATCACTTTGGACGGCACTCCGGCGGCGGCCAGATCGCGACAGACGGCATCGACGTTGGCGGCATCGAAATTGGGCTCCTTGCCGCCGCGCAGGATGAGATGACAATCCTCGTTGCCGCGCGTGGTGACGATGGCGGAATGACCGCCCTTGGTGACGCTCAGGAAGTGATGCGGCGATTGCGCGGCCTTGATCGCGTCGATAGCGATGCGCACATTGCCGTCGGTTCCGTTCTTGAATCCGACAGGGCACGACAGCCCGGAGGCCAGTTCGCGGTGCACCTGACTCTCGGTGGTGCGCGCCCCGATTGCGCCCCAGGACACGAGATCGGCAAAGTATTGCGGCGTAATCATGTCGAGGAATTCGGTGCCCGCCGGTAGCCCCAGTTCATTGATTTCCCACAACAGGCGGCGCGCCAGCCGCACGCCTTCGTTGATCGCGTAGCTGCCATCGAGATGAGGATCGTTGATGAACCCTTTCCAGCCTACGGTGGTGCGCGGTTTCTCGAAATACACCCGCATCACGATCAGCAGATCATTTTTGAGGCGATCCGCCTCGATCTTCAACCGGTTGGCGTACTCGAGGGCGGCCTGGGCATCGTGAATCGAGCACGGCCCGATGATGACCAACAGGCGGTCATCGGCTCCGAACAGGATGCGGTGTATGGCCTGACGCGTGTTGAAGGCGGTAGCCACCGCTTTGGGCGTGGCTGGAAATTCGCGCAATACGTGCGCAGGCGGCGCCAATTCCTTAATTTCGGCAATGCGGACGTCGTCGATTTGATTCATGGTTTTGCCTCAGTGGTCTCCGGACTCCGGAGCGGGGGATGTGTTGTTTTCTTCCAGCGTGCCGAGTGCGAGTTCACGCAACACCTTGAAAATTTCGCGGTACGCGCGGGGAGGCCGCTGCTGCTCGCGTTCTTTCAGGGCATTGCGCCGCAGGACCCGTAACCGCTGGATGTCGGCGCCCGGCCATTCGCGGACGATGTCTTCGACCGTTTTTTCATCGGCGATCAACGCGTCGCGCAATTGTTCCAGCCGGTGCTGGCGCGCTATCTCGCTTGCCGATTGACCGCGCAGCATATCGAGCCGCTCGCGGATCGGTTCCGGATCGACGCGGCGCATGAGTTTACCAATATATTGAACCTGTCGACGCAAGGCTTCGTCCTTGCGGGTAAAGCGTCGCGCCTCGACGATGGCGGCCAGCAGTTCCGCCGGCACGGGGATTTTCTCCAACTGGCTCGGAGACAGGGCAAGCAGTTGCTCCCCCAGGTCCTGAAGGCTCTGCATCTCCTTCTTGCGGCGGGTCTTGCTTTGCGGCTCGGCAGCATCATCCTGCAACGGATGATGGGGAGCGTTAGGGTTGGGATGAAAAACCATTGTAGTCATCTGACAGCGATCATGAACAGGGTAGAATCATAACTTTGTCTACTGCTGTTCGCCCATGACTTCCAACGCTGGTTTTTCCTACACCCAGTCCCGGCTGCAAGAGATTGCCGCCGACATCCTCAAGGCCGCCCGCAAACGCGGCGCTTCGGCCTGCGAACTGGACATTTCGGAAGGTTTCGGCCAGTCGGTTTCCGTGCGCATGGGCGCTGTGGATACCATCGAATACAACCGTGACAAGGGAGTCGAGATCACGGTTTACCTGGGGCAGCGGCGCGGGCAGGCGAGCACGTCCGATTTTTCCCGCTCCGCGCTCAACGCTGCGGTCGACGCGGCGCTCTCGATTGCCCGTTTCACCGCCCCCGATCCCTGCGCCGGGCTTGCCGACAAGTCGTTGATGGCCCCACGCGAATGTCCTGACCTCGACCTGTTTCATCCCTGGAATATCGGGGTCGATGACGCCATTGCGCTGGCGCAACGGTGCGAGGAAGCCGCCTTTGCGGTCGATCCACAGATCCGCAATTCCGAGGGCGCAAACATCTCCGCCCATCAATCACATTTCATTTCCGCCAACAGTCTCGGTTTCATGGGCGGTTTTGCCAGCAGTCGGCACGGGCTGTCGTGCGCGGTGATTGCGGGCGAAGGCGATGGCATGCAACGGGAATACTGGCACGACTCTCGCCGTGACCCGACCGAACTTATTTCGGCCGAAGATGTTGGCCGCACTGCCGGTGAGCGGGCGCTAGCTCGTCTTGGCGCAAAAAAAATTCGTACCCGTCAGGCGCCGGTCATCTTTGAAGCGCCGCTCGCGGTCAGTCTCGTCGGCAGTTTCGTACAGGCCGCAAGCGGCGGCGCGCTTTACCGCCGTTCGAGCTTCCTGCTCGACACCCTCGGTCAGCAGGTGTTTTCACCCGTCATCCACATCAGTGAACACCCCCACCTCAAGAAAGCCTTCGGCGCAACCTGGTTCGACAGTGACGGGGTTGCCACCCACGAGCGCGAAGTCGTGATCGACGGCGTATTGCAGGGCTACTTCCTCTCCACGTATTCCGCTCGCAAGCTCGGTCTTCAGACCACGGGCAACGCGGGCGGCTCGCACAATCTGCGGGTCAAGGGCGGCAAAGACGACCTGAATGCGCTGCTGCGCAAGATGGACAAGGGGCTGCTCGTCACCGAACTTCTCGGACACGGCATCAACTACGTCACCGGCGATTACTCGCGCGGCGCGGCAGGTTTCTGGATAGAGAAGGGAAAGATCAAGCACCCGGTGCAGGAAATCACCATCGCAGGCAACCTGCGGGACATGTTCCGCAACATTGTCGCCGTCGGCAACGATGCCCTGCCCCGTGGAGCCAAGCATTGCGGCTCGGTTCTGATCGAAAACATGAAAATTGCCGGGTAATGACCCACACTCTGCTAAACGCGCCGCGCAACTTCAGCTACAATCCGCGCCGCGTGTGTTGATGTTGATAGTGCAGCGCCATGCCCTTGTAGCTCAGTCGGTAGAGCAGTGGTTTTGTAAACCAAAGGTCGCGGGTTCGAATCCTGCCGGGGGCACCAGTTTATTGTTTCAGGACGTTTTATGACGTCCCAGAAAGCCAAGAACTACAAACGTTCTTGGCTTTTTTCGTCCATGGCTGTCCGAAAAAATATCATTAACTTCCAATGTATCCGGGGGTATATTCAGGGGCATATTGACCTGCTCTCTGATAACCGGGCCATTGCATCGCGCACCCATGAGCCACCGCGCCTGTGCCAGTGCATCCCAATCGTAACCGGCACCGAAGATGAGGATATCAGAGGCGACGTTCTACAACTGGTGCATGAACCGCTGATTTTCTATACACATCGCCAAAATATGTATAAAAAATGACAAAATGTATACATGTCAGACTCCTTTATTAAAGGAATCTTTTTTTGAACACATTGCTGCCCCTGCAACCCCTGGAACACCTCGACCCAGCCCGGTTTGAGACGCCTGCTATCCTCAAGCGGCTGGTTTCGGCCCACCGCTGGCTGGCCGAGTTCAAGGGCGTAGCCGCATCCATGCCCAACCAGAACATCCTGATCAGTACCTTGGGTTTACAGGAGGCCAAGGACAGTTCCGAGATCGAAAACATCGTCACCACCCATGACGAGCTGTTCCGCGAAGCCGCGCAAGATGTCGTTGCCGGCCCGGCTGCCAAGGAGGTGGCACGCTACAACCGCGCCCTACGCGTTGGTTTCGAGGCCGTGCGCAGTTCTGGCTTGCTCACCGGCAACCACATCGCTGAAATCCAGTCCGAACTGGAGATGAACCATGCGGGCTACCGCAAGGTGCCTGGCACCGTGCTGAAGAATGGCATCGGCCACGTAATCTATACCCCACCGACGCCGGAACTGCTGCCAGGGCTGATGAGCGATCTGGAACGCTTCATTAACGATGACGAACTTTTTGCCGCCGATCCGCTGGTGAAGATGGCATTGATCCATCATCAGTTCGAGAGCATCCATCCCTTCTACGACGGTAATGGCCGCACCGGGCGCATCATCAACGTGCTGTATTTGGTCAAGGAAGGTTTGCTGGATACGCCTGTGCTGTACCTCAGCCGCGCCATCGTGCGCAGCAAAACCGACTACTACTTGCTGTTGCAAAATGTGCGTGAGCACGACCAATGGGAATCTTGGGTGCTGTACATGCTCGATGCGGTTGAAAGTATCGCCAAGGATGGAATTGCCTCCATCCAGGCGATCAAAGCCGCGTTAATGGACTACAAGCACCGCATCCGCGATGGCTACAAGTTTTACAGCCAGGACTTGATCAACAACCTGTTTTCGCATCCCTATACCAAGATCGAGTTCCTGCAACGCGATCTGGAAGTCTCGCGCCTGACCGCAACGCGCTACCTAGATACGCTGGCTACCGACGGCTTGCTGCGCAAGCTGAAAATAGGCCGCTCCAATTACTACATCAACGAACCGCTTTACCGCATCCTGACTGGTGAAGCGCCGCCCGTTAGTAAATCCTGAAAGAAATAGTCGCCCGAAAAAAATATCATTGAGTTCCAAGATATGCGGGGTTCGTGTGCTCTGGATTGTTTTTAGTGCCTGGAAAAGCCGTGATGCCGAATATGCCAAAACTACCGCTTGTCGTGCTTGTAGCAACCTTGCCTGGTAGAGAACAGTTGCTTTACCGGGCTATACAGTCAGTTGCGAGGCAGGATCGGCAACCTGACAAACTTCTGATTGTGAGTGATCAGATGCCATTATCCGCATTGATCCGGGACCGACTGCTACAACTACAGGTATTGGGGGAAACGCACTTCCTAGTGAATACTGATGCCTCTGGTGCAGCCAATACTTGGAATACAGGTATTCGAAGTCTGCGTAACGACCCACTGGATTGCTACCTTGCAATTCTGGATGATGACGATGAGTGGGATGCAGACCACCTTGCTACGTGTACGCAAGTTGCTCAAGCATCTGGAAACCCGGATGTGGTGGTCTCAGGTCTCCGCCTGTTGAAGGATGGGGTTCACGTTCCGCAATCAACCCCCACACATTTCACTATTGATGATTTCCTTGCAGGCAATCCTGGATGGCAGGGTTCGAACACCTTTCTCAGAAAGCATGCTCTTCAACGAGCCGGATGCTTTACCCCGGGCTTGCAGAGCTGCAACGATCGGGATATGGCTATCCGAGTTTTGTCGCTACCAAGTGTACAAATAGCTTATACAGGAAGAAACACGGCAAGCTGGCATCTGGATAGCAATAGGAAAAGTCTTTCCTCGCATAGAAACCAGAGCAAGCTGGAGGGGCTGGCACAGTTTTTTCATCTACATGGGCATCGCATGGACAAAACAATACAGAGAAAATTCTTTCGGCGAGCAAAAAAGCTTTTTGGATGGTCGCAGCAAGAAATATTAAATTTTTTACGGACAAGAAAAAGTGCGTGACTCTGCCCCCCGCTGCTTACAGCCTGTGCTTTCAGCAAGGCAGATGAGCTGTTCAAAAGCATTGAGCCAGGATGCTCTCTCCGCAGAGGTTGTCATTGGCATCTGCTTGCACAATCAGGCAAAGCATTTACGTGGGGCATTGGAGTCGGCCATGGCTCAAAGCGTAGTCAGAGAAGGCCGTGGAATTGTTTTGATCTTGAACGACTGCTCAACGGATGATTGGGCGTATCGCATTGCTGATTGGCTGATTCATCCGCGACTGGTTGTTGTGAACGCAACATGTGGCAGTGCTGCCAGAGCTCGAAATGCTTTGCTGGATTTTGTTGATACAGAACTTCCCAGTGTCCATTGGGTTGCCCGTCTCGATGCCGATGATAGGCTTGTGGATGAAACTGTGGTTGCCGCTTTGGCTGCGGTTGGTTCGCAAGACCGATCCCTTTACGTACTAGGTAGTAACCATCTGGAGCAGGCAGGGAAACACTTGCCGGTTTCCAATATTGCTAGGGAGGAAGTTCTTAAAGACCGAAAAAAGCTTCGGTCTTTCATTGAAGGGTTTTGTTTACTTGGGCAAAGTCAGGAATTGCCTTCCTGTAATCTTCTCCTGAAAAGAAAAAGCGGTATCCGCTATCCAGATGTTAAAAGTGCAGAAGACCACTGGTTAGTGTCTGAATTGTTATTTCTACATCCGGAGCAGGGAAGTATTGTGCCCGAACCTGTATACGCTATCTACTCTCTGGGTGGGTCCGCAACGCAACAGAATCGGCGCTCAGAGCAATGGGTGGTGCAACGAACACGTTTGGCTGCCGCCATAAAATGCTGGGAAAAGTGTTTGATAACAGGCAAGGATATTCTCGGTGTCGGACAGGAAGGTATTGTCTGGCGGGATGAACAGTTCGTCATCAAGGATTTTTATGATTGGCCACTGACACACGATCAAGCTGATCAGATTGATAATTTGCTTGCCAATCAAAATGGGCCGGTACCTTCCGTGCAATGGCTGAGACATGAAGATGGTTCAATCAGCTGCCGCTTCCCTTACTTTGACTCCCTGTCTTTGCCAGATGTCTTGCCAGTAGAGCAGGTTTTTTCTTATATGAAACGGCTGCATCAATGCGGTTACATAACATCCAATATCAAACGCAGTAATATGCGTTTAACTCCGCAAGGAGAGTTGGTCTATATTGATATCGGCAAGGATATTGTGCCCTTCAGCCCTTCGCGTTTTCTTGATGCTGCCGCCAGACTGTACAGTATTGGCGTACTTGGAAATTCCGATCACGAACTTGCACGACGTCAGAGTCTTAAACGCCAGCATGAGGCTCTGGCAGACGATCTGCCGGGTTTCTCCCGGTTTTATCGACAGCTAGTGGAAAATCTCTACCCACACTGCTGTTTGGAAAACCATAAGCCTACGTTGTACCCACAAAGATGCGCCGAAGAGGTAAGCCTATTGATCAAGGCTTGCCCGCAGGACAAAGATTTACTGGAGCAGCAGGTATATCATCTGAGCACTCAGCTATCGTATCCAGCAAGATTTCATCGCATCATCCTGCTGATTGATACGTTCAGCGGACCTTTTTTGCGCCAATACGCACCCGGTGATCTTCCTCGCGCCAGGCAAGTCGCCGCTACCCTGCGCAAGCAGAGAATTGTCGATGAAGTGTGGGAGACTCCTGATAATCCTTGCATTATTTCTGCTACCTACCAACAGTGGTTTGGCCGGACAGATATCACAGAAAGTCATACTACGATTGGCGCTCCTGTGTTTGCCCAATTATGGGCGTTCGACAGGATTGAAACGCCTTATGTCTTGCAGTGCGATGTAGATGTGCTGGTAGGGAGGCGTGATGCAAATCATGACTTTCTAGCAGACATGCTCAAAGCTATAGATGAGCCCAATACCATTTGTGTTGGGTTCAATATTGCTCAAATAGAAGATGGCTTTATACCGTATTTCGGAGACCCGGGGCAATATGCTCCAGAGGTGCGCTTTGGTTTGTTGCATCTGCCAAGAATGAAAGCCCTCGCTCCCCTGCCCAATACCATAAGCCAAGGGAAGCTCGAATTGATGTGGCACCGTTCAATGCAGCAAAAACTGGCTGAAACCAGTGGTCGTGTAGTCAGAGGCGGGGACTGCCGCAGTTTTTATGTTCATCCTCAAAATAGTGACAAACAGAGTCCCGCTTTTTCGCAGTGGCGCGATCTGATCGCCCAAGGAAGGGTGTCTTTGGATCAGAAAGGCCAGTGGAATCTTGATCCTCAAGCGAATTGGTCTTACCCGCGCCGTAGTGAAACGCTGGTATTCCTGCTAAAGGGTCGTAAAACAAGTTATCCGCAATTGCAGCGTTGCATTGGGTCTTTAGCCCGACAATCTGATCAACGATTTGGTATCATCATTATCGATGATGGTAGTGCATTAACCGATACTTGGTTTATACCGATGCTGATGGGGGATATGTGGCCCCGTACTACGCTGATTCGCCACGAAAACCGCCAAGGATACATTCCTAATTTCATCCTTGCTGTAGAAGAAATTTGTATTCGGCCGGATACATTCGTTGTGACGCTGGATATTGATGATGCGCTTATGTCGTCAAGAGTTGCAAGTCGTTTGCTAAGGCTGATAAACGCTGGTGCCGATGTGGTGCATGGTGCAATGTTTCGCCCAGAGAAACCCTTGCAACTTTACGAACCGGATTATGTTTTACCAAGACAGAAGGGAGGTGGTGGCGTATGGATGCATTTGCGGGGGTTCCGTAAGAGTCTATTTGAGGCTTTACCCAAATCGTATTTGAAAACAAAGTCTGGCTGGACAGATGAAGTGACCGACTATGCTTTGATGCTTCCCTTGTGCGAGATGGCCAGGAAGCCAGTTTTCATTGATGACCTGTTTTGTTATTACCATCAACGCCCCGCTTACTCGGCTGAGCGTCAGCAGCGCCAGCAGAGTTTATTGCAGATGGTGATTAACCGAGCTCCTGCTGTGCTACCAGATACTGCTGCGCCTGCATCAGGCGCAGCATAAGCCTGTCGATGGATAGGGAAAGACTGTTATGGTACAGCCACCAGTTGGGTGTGATTGCACTGTCGCGGTCAAGGTAGAAACAGGTTTCCAGAGCGTTCAACTCGGCATAGTTGGCATGCAGGCACCATGCTAAAGGTTGCACGGTTGCCATCTGTCGCAGTGTATCGGCAGTAGAGTCGGATGGAGTGCAGGTCGAGCTTTCAAAACATCGCAATAAAGCCGGATAGGGGTTGGCAATAGGTTTATCGGAGGTGTCGGCCAATGGTAGGGCAAGTTGCAGACCTGTCCATTCAAGCTGAGTTTCATGTGTCTTTACCCATTGCAATGCCAGCCTACGCTCTCCCATCCAGTTGTGATATGCCGCAGCCAGCGGCTGACGGGCTGGCATGTTCGCTGCTCGTAGCATCCTGGGTCGTAACGGCATGCGATACAACTGTAAAGCCCCCCCCATCTGCAGCATGGCATGGGTTGTTACCAAACCTGCTGTCGGCCGACAGGAGAGCATTCTTTCAAGAGCTATAGCGGACTCAGCAAGTCGGTGCTGTAGCTGCTCACACCACACAAAGGGGAAAGACAAACTATTTACCAGAAAGGGAAATGGACTGTCTGGCTGACCGGCCTGTTTGCGGTTGCAGATACGGATTTCCTGCTCCAGCAGCTTTTCTGACAGAGCAAGGTTGAAACGCACAAAGGGGGTACCAAGCTGATCGAGGGCTGGTGCAGGACCAGGCCCGTTGCCGACGATTTTGCAATATGGAAGGCTGTACGAACTGCCCAACGTGAAAGGCTACCTCACACCGACATATTCATAATATCCTGATAAGCCGACACCAGCCGATTACGTACCTGCACCATCTGCTGGAACGAAAGATTGGCTTTTTGCAGGTTCACCATCACGTCCTGCAGGTTGGCTCTGGAGTCGGCGGAAGAGAAGTCTTCCGCCATCGAGCGGGCTTCTTTTTGGGCGGCGCTTACGTCCTTGAGCGCGGTGTCGAGCACTTCGGCAAAACTGACCCCTCCGGCAGGCGGGTCATTGGCCTGGACGGGCTTGTTCTGCGCCGCCTGCGACATGGCGCGCAGCTCGGAAAGCATCTGCTCGATTCCGCGCGTATCCATCATCCTTGCTCCGGGAAAGGATTCACTGTTTTGAGCATAGTGGAGCAATCCTCGTGCCAGCAAGCTGTTTTATTCAAACTTCGTAACCTTCTTCGCGGTATTGCTGAAGTTTGTAGCGCAGGGTGCGCTCCGAAATGCCTAGTTTTTCAACGGTTTTTTTGCGCGAACCGCCCATTTCTCGCAGGGTTGCCAGGATGTGCTCGCGCTCGAAGTCGCGCATGTTGGCAGGGTGCGAGGCCGGGTTTACGGATGCAGTCGGCGCGGCAGAATTTGCCGCAGTGAAGGATCGGGCAGCATCAGGGAGCGCCGCAAGCATTCCGGTTGCGGCAAAAGGTTCCGGCGAATTTCCTTCGTTCCTGCTGTTGCATCCGTCGCTTCCGTCCTGCAAGTGCGGCAGGCACAGACGCAATGTCTCGGCGCTGATCGTGTCGCCCTGCGTGAGGATCAGGGCGCGTTGCGTGGTGTTTTCCAACTCACGCACGTTGCCTGGCCAATTGTGCCGCCGCAGCAGCGCTTCGGCCTCGGACGAGAACCGGATCTGCCGACCGGCATGCCGGGCGTGGCCCGCGAGAAAATGCCGGGCCAGCGGCACGATGTCGTCCGGGCGCTCGCGCAACGGCGGGATGAGGAGCGGAAAAACATTGAGCCGGTAATACAAATCCTCGCGGAAGCGCCCGTGAGCGATTTCCTGTTCCATGTCCCGGTTGCTGGTCGCCAGCACCCGGATGTCCAGAGAAACAGGCTTTTTGCCGCCGACGCGCTCCACCTCCCGTTCCTGCAAGACCCGCAGGAGTTTCGCCTGTAGTCCGAGCGGCATTTCGGAAATTTCATCGAGCAGGATGACGCCGCCCTGAGCTTGCTCGAACTTGCCGGGTTGCCCGCTCTGCGCGCCGGTAAATGCGCCTTTTTCGTAGCCGAACAGCGTGGCTTCGAGCAGGTTTTCCGGGATGGCCGCGCAGTTGATTGCCACAAACGGCGCAGCGCTGCGCGGGGAGTGATGATGGATGTAGCGCGCAATGACTTCCTTGCCGACGCCGGATTCGCCGGTGAGCAGCACGGTCGCGTCGCTTTCGGCCACCTTGGCGGCCAGCGCGAGTAACTGGCGGGTGCGGAGGTCTTCGGCAATCGCCTTGTCCGCTTCGGGCGGCGTAGCGGCATAGCGGCGCACGCATTCCAGCAGCGTTTCGGGCTCGAAGGGTTTCATCAGAAAGTCGCAGGCGCCGCCGCGCATCGCCGCCACAGCCTTGTCGACGTCCCCATAGGCGGTCATCAGCAGCACCGGCAGTTGCGGCCGACGGCGGCGGATTTCGCCCAGAAGTTCCAGCCCATCCATCGGCTGCATGCGCAGGTCGGAGACCACGAGATTGAAGTGCGCGTGTTCGAGCGCGGAGAGCGCCGCCGGGCCGCCATCGACCCCGATCACGCCGTGACCGGCCATCTTCAGGGTGAGGCATACCGCGTCGCGCAGGGCGTCGTCGTCTTCGACGATCAGGATGTTCAGTTGTCCGATCATGGCATTGGCGCTCCAGCCTCGGTGCGATTCGGCATGGGCGTGGAAATTGGCATCGGGGCGTCGGACATGCCGTCGCTTGCGCGTCGGCCAGCGCGCCGCCGGTCTCTTTCTCCGCTGCGCCGATCCTGAAACAGCCAGTCGGGAGGCAGCAAAGGCAGGGTCAGCGTAAAAGTGGAACCCTCGCCGGGCGTGGATTCCAGCAGGATGTCCCCGCCGTGCCCCCGGGCCACGCCCCGGGCAATGGCGAGTCCAAGCCCGGTTCCGTCGGCGCGGGTCGTAAAAAAGGGTTCGAAGAGTCGCGCCTGCACCTCCGGGGCAATACCGACTCCGCTGTCGCGGACGATGAAGCGCAACTCTTCTCCCGGCTGCCCGACCTGGCAGGCGCGCGACACGACGCAACTGACCGTGCCGCCTGCGACGGTGGCCTGGATGGCGTTTTCGATCAGGTTGGAGATGGCGCCGCCCAACGCCTTGCGGTCTCCATGCAGGGTCGCGCTCCCGCAATCGCAGCGGCTCTGAAAGTCGATTCGGCGCGCTCTGGCGAACGGCTCCAGGGTATGCACCAGTTCGGCCAGCAGTTCGTAAGCATCGAAATTCTGTCGTCCGAGACTGTCGCCACGCGCGAAAAGCAGCATGTCGCGGATCAGCCGTTCGAGGTGACGCAGGGACTCGACGGCGCGCTCAGTGACTTTCAGGCGCTCGGCGGGGCCAAGATCGGGCTGGCGCAGGTTGCCGGTGTAGAGCAGGGCCGCCGACAGAGGCGTGCGCAACTGGTGCGCCAACCCCGCCACCATCTCGCCCATCGCCGCCAGCCGTTCGTTGCGTTCCACCGCTTGCAGCATCCGGTGCGTTTCGGTGACATCGCTCAGGAGAAGAATGCACCCTTCTCCGGAATCGAGCGCGGTCTCGGATACCACCAGCCGCCGCTGGCCGCTGGCGTGCGGGAGATTCACTTCGCCCGGCGTCTCGCACGGCTCGAAGGCAGCGGCTATTTCTTTCCAGTCGCGCCCGGCCAGTTCTTCACCCAGCAACCATTCGGCCGCGCGGTTGACCTGTTCGATGCGGTTTTCACGGTCGAGCACCACCACGGCGGCGGGCAGCGCGCCCATGAGCACCTTGAAGCGTTCGCTCAGTTGCTCGACCTGCGCCTGAAGCGCGTTGTATGCGCCGGAAAGCTCCTCCGATGCGCGGTTGAAAACAGCAAAGGCTTGCGCCAACTGCGCGGCAGAGGGCGGCGCGTCTATCCGGTCGGGAGAGGATAGCTCGAATGATGACATAGGAAATATTCCGTGCGTGCCGTGCATGGCGTATCTGTAATCGCACTCTATGGCCGCATGCTTCCACGGCAATCGGCGAACAGCCAGTAAAAAGTGCCGCTTTTCGGGCAACGTCGTTTACACGGGCAGCGGACAATGTCCCCATCCATCAAAGGGCTTGGGGTAGAGAGAAAGAAACATGGCCGCCGCCGAAAACACCGCAGACGACATTGCCGCCAACATCGTTGCCGACGTGCCGCCCGCATCGTCAGAAGCGGCGGCAGCTTCCCCCGCGTTCCCGCCGGACTCCCTGCGCGGAAGGCTGCAACAGGGGCTTGCCAATGTGAAGGCGTTCGACCAGCGGCAACGCATCGCTGCGGCGGCCGTGCTGGCGCTGCTGATCGCCCTCATCGTCGGACTCGTGCTCTGGAACAGCGCCCCCAGTCAGGCGGTGCTGTTTACCAATTTCGAAGATCAGGATGGCGGCGAAATCATCACCGCGCTCCAACAGCAGAACGTCCCCTTCAGTATCTCCAGCGATGGCCGTTCCATCCTCGTGCCCGCAAACATCGTCTATGAAACCCGCCTGCGGCTGGCGGCCTCGGGTCTGCCCAAGGGCGGACGAGTCGGCTTCGAGTTGATGGACACGCAAAAACTCGGCGTCTCGCAATTCAACGAACAGGTCAACTACCAGCGCGCCCTGGAGGGGGAACTCGCGCGCACCATCCAGTCGCTTGCTTCCGTGACGGCGGCCCGCGTGCATCTGGCGATGCCTCGGCAAACCTCGTTTCTGCGCGACGACCAGAAGCCGACCGCCTCAGTCGTGGTGCAACTGCGCCCCGGCCGGACGCTGGACGACAGGCAGGTGGCCGGTATCGTGCACCTGGTGTCGTCTTCCGTCCCCAAGATGACTGATGCCGGCGTCAGCATCGTCGACCAGACCGGAAACCTGCTCACGGGCGATGATCCGGGCAAACGCTCCGAACTGGACCCCGCGCAGTTGCGCTACGTTGAAGAAATCGAAGCCGGACTCATCCGCCGGGTCGAAAACATCCTCACCCCCATGTACGGCAAGGACAACTTCCGCGCCCAGGTCACGGCCGACATCGACTTCAACAAGGTTGAACAGACGGCCGAAACTTTCCGTCCCAACCCGGTTCCCGAACAGGCCATCCGCAGCCAGCAGACCAGCGAACAGCAGACTCGCGACGAAGGCCCGCAAGGCGTGCCCGGCGCGCTCACCAACCAGCCTCCCGTTCCGGCCACCGCGCCGATCACCGTTCCCCCCGTGCCGCCGCAGGGAGATGGGCTGAGAACGCTTTCCAGCAGCCGTGCGGCGGTCACCAATTACGAACTGGATCGCACTATCCAGCACGTCAAACAGTCGCTCGGGCAAATCAAACGTCTGTCGGTGGCTGTGGTCATCAACCATCGCGTCATGCAGTTGCCTGGCGCAGAAGCGCAACCCGCGCCTGTCAGCGACGACGAAATAGCCCGCATCACCAGCCTCGTTCGTGATGCCGTGGGTTACAGCGAGACGCGCGGCGACACCATCAGCGTGGTCGGCAGCCCGTTTGCGGAAGTCATTGCGCAACAGCTTCCCGTCTGGAAAGACCCGCAGATGATCGAATTGGGGATCGAAGGCGGCAAGTATCTGGGCCTGCTGTTGCTGCTGCTCTTTGCGTACTTCGCCATCATTCGTCCGCTGATGCGCACCGTCGTACCGCCGGTCGAGCGCGAAGAACCCGGTTTGGCGGGAAGCCGCAGGAAAGGCCGCGGTGAAGCAGGCGTGGAGGGCGAAGAAGTCGAGGAAGGAGAAGAAGGCACAGGCAGAAGAAAGGGCAAGAGAGGCGCGGCAGGACTGGAGGAAGAAGACTTTGATGTCGAACTCTCCGAGGCTGCCTTGCACAGCAATGAATTCAGTGCACGACTGGAGCGCGCGCGTAGAATCGCCCGCGAAAACCCGAAGAGCGTGGCCGAACTGCTCAATCAGTGGCTTGGCGTCAATGAAGAAGGAGTCAACAGGTGAGTCTGAGTCCTGGAACCGGCGCGCCCGACGAAGGGCTGGAAAAAGCCGCCCTGCTGCTCGTTGCGCTCGGCACCGATGAAGCGGCGGGCATCCTCAAGCACCTTGGCCCGCGCGAAGTGCAGAAACTCAGCCTGAAAATGGCCACCATGCCCGCGCAGGAGCGTTCCAGGCTCGAACCCATCCTGGCCGAGCTTGAAGCCCATTTCGACAAGGGCGCCTCTGTCCATGCCGACCAGGAACAAATCCGCGAGATGCTGACCAAGGCGCTCGGGGACGAACGGGCCGCCAATCTCATCGCCCGCGTGCTGCAAGGCTCCGACACTGCCGGAATCGAAAACCTGAAATGGCTCGACGCCTCCACTGCCGCCGATCTCATCAAGAACGAACACCCGCAGATCATTGCCACCATCCTCGTCCATCTCGGATATGACCAGGCCGGTGAAATCCTCAAACATTTCTCGGACCGTCAGCGCAATGACGTGGTTCTGAGAATCGCCACGCTCGACGGCGTGCAGCCGCAAGCCCTGAAAGAACTCAACGAGTCCCTCACCGTCATGCTTTCCGGCGCGCATACGGCCAAAAAATCGGCGATGGGCGGCGCGCACCATGTTGCCGAAATTCTCAACTTCGTGGGTTCGGCTGCCGAAACGGCCATTCTCGACAACGTGCGCGAATACGACGCCGAACTGGCGCAGAGAATCCTCGACGAAATGTTCGTATTCGAGAACCTGCTTGAGATCGACGACCGCGGCATCCAGACCATCCTGCGCGAAGTCCAGTCCGATTCGCTCATTGTTGCCCTCAAGGGCGCATCGCCCGAACTGCGCGAGAAAATTTTCAAGAACATGTCGAGCCGCGCCGCCGAGATTCTGCGCGAAGACCTCGAAGCCAAAGGCCCGGTACGTCTCTCGGAAGTCGAAGCCGAACAGAAGGAAATCCTCAAAACCGTCCACCGGCTCTCCGAAGAAGGTCGCATCGTCATCGGCGGCAAGGGGAGCGACGATGCTTTTGTTTAGAGCGGTTTTGGTTCAAATGCGTACATATGTAAGCTGGGATGGAGTGAAACGCAATCCCTGCGGCTTCGATGCTGGATGCTGGGATTCCACTTCGTTTCATCCCAGCCTACGCCATTGCCTGTCGGAACGACCATGAACAAAACCGTTTCCTTCGCGCGTCACCAGGCCGTAGGTGCGTACCGCCGATGGGAGCCGCAGGATTTCGGCGCGCCGCCGAAGTCCCCGGCCCTCGATCCGGAGCCGACGCCCGAAGCCGTGCCGGTCATGACGAAGCCCCCCGTCGCGGACGCACTACCGCCAACGTTCCCGCCCGAGAAAGAAGCCGAACCCGAGCCGGTGCACCTGCCCACGGTGGAGGAAATCGAACAGATCCACGAAGAAGCGCGGCGGGCCGGATTCGATGAAGGTTTTGCCGAAGGGCGTTCGATCGGCTACGCCGAAGGCAGGGAAACGGGTTTTAAGGAAGGGCGCGACGCCGGATTCTCGGGAGGCAAAGCCGCTGCCGAGAGCGAAGCCCGCCAATTGCACGAACTGGCTGCGCAACTCGAACAGGCGCTCGCAAGGCTCGACGCCGAAATTGCCGAAGAACTGATGTCGCTTGCCGTCGAACTCGCGCGCAAGATCCTCCAGCACACGCTGGCCGTGGACCCGGAAGCCCTCGTGAGCGCCATTCGCGCCATCCTGCAAACCCTGCCCCAATCCCGCGCGCAGATTCACCTCAACCCGGACGATCTTGCGCTCGCCCGCGGCTACCTTGGCGAAGTGCTCGATCAGGCGGGACACGTATTGATCGAGGACGAAAGCGTTTCCCGCGGAGGCTGCCGAGTGGAAACGCCGGGCGCGCAGATCGACGCCACGATGGAAACGCGCTGGCGACGCACGATCGAAGCTCTGAGCCGGGAACACTGCCCGTGGGTTGCCGCAGGAAGCGAACGCAGGATGAAAATGCGGCGGGCAAGCGACAAAGCCCCTGCAAAAACCCGGATAAAAGCTTCTCCCGCAAAAGGAAGCGTTCAGACCGAGTCCCCGGAGACGGCATCCTCCGGCCCCGCGCCAGCCGTCCCGGACGATCCTCCAGAGTCTTCACAATGAAACCCGCCGCGCCCCGGATGAAGCACGCCGAACTCTGGCGAGCCTTCATGGAAGACAGCCGCCGTCTGGTCGATACCGTCAACCCCTTCCAGCATGCGGGGCGACTCACCCGAATCAATGGTCTGGTGATGGAAGCCTCCGGCCTCAAACTGCCTCTGGGTTCCGGTTGCGAGGTCATGGCGCCCGGCGGAAGCGTCGTGGAAGCCGAGGTCGTCGGCTTCAGTGGCGAAAAACTTTTCATGATGCCCACTGACAACGTGTTCGGCCTCTTCCCCGGCGCGCTGGTGCGGCCCGTGGAAGCCATTCACCCCCAACTCATACCGGGCCAGCGCATCAGACCCCGGCGACGTTCTTCCGACCGCGCCAAACACCTACCGGTAGGCGAAGCCCTGCTCGGCCGGGTTGTCGATGGCGCGGGCCGTCCGCTGGATTCACTCGGCCCTCTTCGCACCGAAGAAACCCGCTCCCTGCAAGGCCGCCCGATCAACCCCCTCAACCGCTCTCCGATTCGTGAACCGCTCGACGTAGGCATCCGCGCCATCAATGGGCTCCTCACTGTCGGACGCGGGCAGCGCCTGGGACTCTTCGCGGGTTCCGGCGTCGGAAAATCCGTGCTCATCGGCATGATGGTGCGCTACACCGGGGCCGATCTCATCGTTGTCGGCCTCATTGGCGAGCGGGGTCGCGAGGTCAAGGAATTCATAGATCACAACCTGGGCGAAGAGGGGCTGAAACGCTCCGTCGTCGTTGCCGCCCCGGCAGATGCCAGTCCCCTCATGCGGCTGCAAGGCGCAGCCTACGCCACGAGCATCGCCGAATACTTCCGCGACCAAGGCAAACAGGTTTTATTGGTGATGGACTCGCTGACCCGTTACGCAATGGCCCAGCGTGAAATTGCGCTGGCCATTGGCGAACCGCCGGTCACGCGCGGCTATCCGCCCTCGGTATTTGCTCTCTTGCCCGCACTGGTCGAACGCGCAGGCAATGGCCCGGAAGGCGGCGGCTCCATCACCGCCTTCTACACGGTGCTCGCGGAAGGCGACGACCAGCAGGACCCCATTGCCGACTCCGCGCGCGCCATTCTCGACGGTCACATCGTCCTCACCCGCGCGCTTGCCGACCAGGGGCACTACCCGGCCATCGACATCGAGCAGTCGATCTCGCGCGCCATGCACGGCCTCATTGGCGATGAAGAATTCGACCGCGTGCGCCGGTTCAAGCAACTCTTCTCCCGCTATCAGCGTTCGCGCGACCTCATTGCCGTCGGCGCCTATCAACCCGGAGGCGATCTGTTACTCGACAACGCCATTGCCATCTATCCGCGCCTTGAAGCCTACCTGCAACAACGCATCGAAGAGCGCGAAGACTATATCGGCGCGCGCGGCAGACTCGAAGAGCTCTTTCCAGCGGAACCGCAGGCCATCAGGAATCTTCTTGTGAATTGATTCGATTCCCGGTGAATTAGGAAAATGTTTGATTTATTCCTACTCCGGCATGTCATTGATGATTGGGAATCCAGGATGCCCTCTGTCATTTCCGCGACTTTTTGGGGTCCCCACCTTCGAGGGTGTTGTTCAGATTGGGGAGCACCCGCACGTTATCCTGCCACGATTTCCATCACCACCTCCGCGCCGCCCTCCGGGTGATTCCTGAAACACACCTCACCGCCATGCAGGTGCGCGACCTCGCGCACGAAAGGCAGTCCAAGCCCGGTGCTTTTGCGCTCGGTGGCGGGGTGAGGCAGTGAATAGAAACGGTCGAAGATCTGCGGCAAGGCGTATTCGGGTGCGCCTTCTCCGTGGTCGCGGACTTTCAGGGTGAGTCTGTCGGAAGTTTTTTCCAGTGTGATGTCGATGACACCGTCTACCGGGGAAAAGTCGATGGCGTTGTCGAGCAGGTTGCTGATGGCTTGTTGCAGCAGGAAAGTATCACCGCGGCAGGAAGCAGCGCTTTCGGCCTTGACGTTTACAGAGAGTTTCCGTTTTTGTAGTGCACTACGGCGCGCTTCGATGGCCTGTCCGACGAGGTCAGTCAGGTCGAGCGTCTGATGGTCTTCCAGCCGTTGCAGTTGTTCGACTTTTGCCAGTTGCAGCATGCGCTCGATGACCAGATAGAGGCGGTTGGCCTGTTCCTGAATGAGCGTGGTGAAACGTTGGCGTTCCGCTTCGGGCATGTCGCCATCGAGCAGTTCGGAGGCTGAAACGATGGCGGTGAGCGGGCTTTTCATTTCGTGAGCGAGGTTCTGGACATACGTTTCCACGTACTGCTTGCCTTCCAGACGTTCCCGCATCACCGCAAGCGCGCGCGCAAGTTCGGAGAACTGTCTGCCGCCACCGGCGGGCGGAGATGCCTTGCGCCCGGCGCTGACGTCGCGCGCGTAACGGGTGAGACGGTCGATCGACCGGATGAGCCAGATTGAAAGCAGTACGCCAACCACGGTCGAAATCATCAATATGGTGAGTCCACTGGAACGGATGCGTCCGGTCATGCGCTCGACGTAGGGAGTGAGCGTCACGGTGGGCTTGCCAAAGGAAAGCACGCCGATACGCTCTCCCTGCCAGAATACGGGCGCAGCAACGTACATCCAGGAGCTTGCCGCGTTTTCGATGTTGTCCCTGGAGGTGCGCGCGCCGTATTCTCCCCGCAGGACGCGGGCGACATCTGTCCACTGAGAAAAATCGCGCCCCATGTACAGCCCCTCGGAGTCGAAGACGACGATGCCGTTGGCGTCCGTGATATAGATGCGGAAATCGACCGTTTCTTTCAGGATGTCGTAGATCTTCGCGCCAGGGTTTTGTTTCTTGACGGCCTGCAAGGCGTTGTTGAAATGCCCGTCGGCGATGCGTCCGTTCGCCAGATCGGGGGCGGCCAGTTCTGCAAGCAGATGGGCTGTGTCGACCTGTGTTTCTTCACGCGCCTGACGCAGCCCCGGCCCGATTTCGTCGGTGACGGTACTGAGCACGAACCAGGCTGTCAGGCCGAGTACGAAGAAGTAACCAAGAAAAAATCGGACGGAGATGTTCAAGAGTCGATGCTGTAGCCGAGGCCACGGTGGGTAACGATGGGGTCTTGCCCGGAAAGGGCTGCGCGCAGTTTGGCGCGCAGGGTCTTGATGTGGGTGTCGACGGTGCGATCATCCGTTTCTTCGGCGTCCGTCCACACCTTGTCCATCAGCACGGCGCGGGAGTAGACGCGTCCGGGATGTTCGAGCAGGCAGATGAGCAGCAGGGTTTCGTAACGGGTGAGGTTGAGCCATTGCCCTTTGCAGGCAATGCGCAAGCCCTCCCGGTCGACCTGAAACGTTGGGGCGGGCGCGGCGCTCGGCGGACTCTCCGGTTCGTGGTTTCGCGCGCGCCTCAGAATGGCGCGCACGCGTGAAACCAGTTCGCGGGGACTGAAAGGTTTGGGAACGTAATCGTCCGCGCCCAGTTCCAGCCCGACGATGCGGTCGACTTCCTCGGTGCGCGCGGTCAGAAAAAGGATCGGCACGTCCGAACTTCGCCGCACTTCGCGGCAGACGTCGAAACCGCTCATGTCCGGCAGTCCAATGTCGAGAATGACGAGCGCGTAGCCTCCTTCCGCTATCCTGGCAACCGCCTCGCCGCCCAGTTGGCAGCTATCGGCCTCGAAGCCGTTGGCCGACAGCGCATAGAGCAGCGTATCGGCAATGGCCTGTTCGTCGTCGACGATGAGAATTTTCATGGGGCTAATGGTAGGGGCTTCCATGACGAAATGGGAAGCCCTGCGGACATCACTCTTCACGTTCGCTTCACATACGCCTCATCTGGCCTTCCCTGGCGGTTCACATGCGCGCTCTACGCTTGCCGTCAGAGTGGCCGGGAGATTCCTTTCCGGTGCGTTCATTTCAAAACAGGAGGCTGATATGGAAACGCATTTTGAACACCTGTCCGGGCTGAAACAGGGAAGGAAAATGTTCCACGACTTTCGCTCCCGCCCGGTGGGAAAGCTTGTCGGGGTACTCTTTCTGATCCTGTGCCTGATGATTCCTTTGGGACTCGTCGAAAGCCAGATCACTTCCCGCTCGTACTACCAGGCACAGGTAACGCAAGAGATCGCCAACACTGCCGCGTCATCGCAAATAGTGACCGGGCCGATTCTGGCGATTCATTACCGGACGAAAGCGCCCGACAACTCAGGATCAACCAGGATCATCACGCAAGCATCCAGCATCAGTGAGCATGTCGAGTACATGCCCGCCAGAAAGTTGGAAATCCGGGGCGATACCCGTGTCGAACGCCGTTATCGCGGCATTTACCAGGCAAGATTGTTTCATCTCGATGCCAAGGTTGAAGGCATGTTCGAGGCGCCCGCTGACGCAATAAGGATTCCGGTTGGAAGGGAACTCGTCGATGCCCGTGCTTCGATTCTGTTTGGTCTTTCCGACCTGCGCGGACTCAACTCCGACCCGGACGTGTTCGTCGATGGAAAACCGCTGCATTTCAGAACGCCGAACGACAAGCGTTTCGAGGCAGTGATGGCCGGCAATCGGTTGGAGATCGACCTTGGCGCGTGGACGCCCAATGAAGCGCGCACGGTTACTTTCGCCTTTCCATTGAAGCTGTCCGGCACAGAATCTTTGTCCATTTCGCCCACGGCGGAGAACAATATCGTTGAATTGACCTCCGAATGGAAACATCCGAGTTTCCGGGGCCGTTTCCTGCCGCGCGAACGCAAGGTCAGTGAGAAAGGTTTCACCGCGCAGTGGGAAATTTCGCAACTCGCGCGCGACCTGGAAAGCGCCCTCAAGGGGAACGGTGAAGTTCTGAGCGTCGAGTTCGTCGATCCGGTCAACATCTACCTGCAAGCGGAACGGGCGGTGAAATACGGCGGTCTCTTCATTGTGCTGACCTTTGCCGCATTCTTCATTGGCGAAATTCTGCGCCGCCGCCCGATGCACATCATGCAATACGTGCTGGTGGGGCTGTCGCTGGCCATCTTCTTCCTGCTCCTGGTTGCGCTTTCCGAACATCTGCCGTTTGCCCTGGCTTACCTCGCAGGCGCTATCGCCTGCATCGGCCTGATTGCCGGCTACCTTGCCGGGGTGTTCGACTCCCGGCGCATGGCCTCGGCCTTTGGCGGCGGACTTGCCGTTCTCTACGGGATGCTCTACGCCATTCTGCAACTGGAGGATATGGCGTTACTCATGGGCAGCCTCCTCCTCTTCGCAGCGCTTGCCGCCGCCATGTTCAGCACCCGTCGCTTCGACTGGTATCAACTGAAGCAGGGCGCAATAGAGGACGAGATTCCAACCGAAGTCGCGGGAGAATGAAAATGACGATGCTTTGGAAAATGGCCCGCCGCCTGTCTCCGAAGACGATCTCAACATGGGCGCAGTCTACGAAGACGGCATCGGTCGGGCAGCCGTTTCGGCGCTGGACGCGGGGGTAGCCTGATCCTGGTTTCATACGACCCCGACCAGTATTACCGCGCGCTCTATGCGGCCTGGAAAGCATGGAAGCGGGGAAGCATTGATGCCGGTATCGAGGCCGAGAGCACGAACAGGTTGATCCAGCACTGGAAGCAGGCGAGTTCCAGCCATGGATGACAGCGCCCCCTCACCCCGCCGGTGCAGGCTTGGGCGCGGCGCTATCCGGGTTGGCGTCGTCATTGGCTGATTTACGGACGGGAGAACGGCTTAAATTAGCAATCAGGAAAAGTGATGTGCGCCCCCAACGCTGTTCCGATTGTTGCGATAGTAGAATGGACAGGAAAAGGTGTCAGGGAGAAAGAGACATGGGGCAACTTGATCGCATTACCCAACATCCCAGTGTGATGGGCGGTAAGGCGTGTATCCGCAATTTGCGGGTTACGGTGGGAATGATCGTCAGCCAGATTGGTGCGGGTCGCAGCATTGATGAAGTTCTTTTTGACTATCCCTACCTGGAACGTGAAGATGTTCTGCAAGCTCTGCGTTATGCAGCCTGGTTGGCCGAAGAACGCGATGTCGTCATGGCAGACGCATGAAACTACTGGTGGATATGAATCTGTCGCCACGCTGGGTGAACTGGCTGATTGATGCAGGTTTTGAGGCAGCACACTGGTCGACGCTTGGTGTTCTTGACGCTTCTGACGTGGAAATCATGGCTTTCGCAAGGAACGAGGGCTACGTGGTACTCACCCATGATCTGGACTTTGGCGCTATTCTGGCCGCTACGCATGGCGAGAAACCCTCCGTGGTGCAAATTCGTGCCGAAGATGTAAGCCCTGACTCGATAGGCCATCTCGTTGTCAGCGCCCTGCGGCAAATGAGCGTGGAACTGGAAGAAGGCGCGCTTCTCACCATTGATCCAAGGCGTACACGCCTGCGTGTGCTTCCGCTACTTTCTCGGCAAGATCATTAAAAGGGAGCCTGCCGTGGATAACGGAAGCAGCGCCCCCTCACCCCGCCGGTGCAGGCTTGGGCGCGGCGCCGTCCGGGTTGGCGTCGTCGCTGGCTTTCGGCGCGGGATCGGGCGCAGGTTTGGGCGGACGCGGCGGACGGCCGGACATGATGTCGTCGATCTGCTCGGCGTCGATGGTCTCCCACTCCAGCAGGGTTGCCGTCATCGTCTCGACCTTGTCGCGGTTTCTCTCCAGAATCTTCCGCGCCAGCGCGTATTGCTCGTCGATGATGCGCCGGACTTCGGCGTCGACCCGCTGCATGGTCGCCTCCGATACGTTGCGGTGCGTCGTCACTTGCCGACCCAGGAAAATTTCGCTCTCTTCCTCGCCATAAACCATCGGCCCGAGTTCATCGGACATGCCCCATTGCGTCACCATGCGCCGCGCCAGATCGGTGGCGCGCTGAAAGTCGTTTGACGCGCCGGTGGTCATCTGGCCCATGAAAAGCTCTTCGGCGATGCGCCCGCCGAAGAGCACCGCAATGGTTTGCAGCAGGCGTTCCCGATCCTGGCTGTAGCGGTCTTCGGTCGGCAACTGCATGGTCACGCCCAACGCGCGCCCGCGCGGGATGATGGTGACCTTGTGCACCGGATCGGTCTTGTCGAGCATGCGCGCCACGACGGCATGCCCGGACTCGTGGTAGGCAGTGTTGCGGCGCTCTTCTTCCGGCATCACCGCAGAGCGGCGCTCCGCGCCCATGATGATCTTGTCCTTGGCGCGCTCGAAGTCGTCCATGTCTACCAGACGCTTGTTGGCGCGGGCGGCGAAGAGCGCTGCTTCATTGACCAGATTGGCGAGATCGGCCCCGGCAAAGCCGGGCGTGCCGCGCGCCAGCACCTGCGCGTCAACGTCGGGCGCAATGGGCACCTTGCGCATGTGAACCTTGAGAATCTGCTCGCGGCCCCGAATGTCGGGCAGCGCCACGACCACCTGACGGTCGAACCGTCCGGGACGCAGCAGTGCGGGATCGAGCACGTCGGGCCGGTTGGTGGCGGCGATGACGATCACGCCCGTCTGACCCTCGAAACCGTCCATTTCCACCAGCAACTGATTGAGCGTCTGTTCGCGTTCGTCGTTGCCTCCGCCCAGACCCGCGCCGCGCTGGCGGCCTACGGCGTCGATTTCGTCGATGAACACGATGCAGGGAGCGTGCTTCTTGGCCTGCTCGAACATGTCGCGCACCCGCGCCGCGCCCACGCCGACGAACATCTCAACGAAATCCGAACCGGAAATGCTGAAAAACGGCACCTTGGCCTCGCCCGCGATCGCTTTGGCCAGCAGGGTCTTGCCCGTGCCGGGGGAGCCCACCATCAGCACGCCCTTGGGAATGCGTCCGCCGAGTTTCTGGAACTTGGAAGGATCGCGCAGGAATTCGACGAGTTCGGCAACTTCCTCCTTGGCCTCGTCGCAACCGGCGACATCGGCGAAGGAGACGGAATTGGCGCTCTCGTCGATCATCCGCGCCTTGCTCTTGCCGAACGAAAATGCGCCGCCCTTGCCGCCGCCCTGCATCTGTCGCATGAAGAAAACCCACACGCCGATCAACAGCAACATCGGGAACCACGACACGAACACGCTGGTGAGGAAAGATTCGTCCTTCGGCTCTGCCGCCTTCACTGCAACCCCGTAACGCATCAGGTCGCTCACCATCCAGATGTCCTGGAGGCCAGGGGTGTAGACCGTGATCGGACGACCATCCTTCGTCGTTGCTTTCAACACGCGATAATTGTTATCGACGAGCACCGAAGCAATCCGCCCGGCCTTGGCCTCGTCCATGAATGCGGAATAATCCACCGACGCCGAGGACGGCGGGTAAGTATTGAACTGATTGAACAGGGTCAGCAATACAGCGCCGATCACGACCCACAGCGCAAGATTCTTGAAAAGATTGTTCAATGTCCTCTACCTCGAAAGCCCGTAACGAACGAGCGTGCAAAAACAGCAAAAATCGGTGGAAATACTTGATTCTAACGGCGAATCGTTCGTCCGGCAAACCGATACCATATTGTCTTATCCACGTCGGCCGGTCTACGGCATTTGCCGCACGACGCGAACATCAGGCGCGTGGTTTCTCGCCAAGCAGATAGGTCTCTGCGCTACGATCACGCGATGCCTTGGGCTTGCGCGTCCGCATCGTCTGGAAGCGGCGTTCCATCTCCTTGCGAAAATCCATGAACCCTTCTCCCTGGAACACCTTGACCAGGAACCTGCCGTCGGGCTGAAGGTGATTGACGGCAAAATCCAGCGCCAGTTCGCAGAGCATGATCGAGCGCGCCTGATCCGCCGTCGCAACGCCCGATATATTGGGGGCCATATCCGAAAGTACAAGGTCGACCCGCCGTCCTTCCAGTCGACGCTCGAACTCGGCGAGCACGGTCTCATCGGAAAAATCGCCCTGCAAAAAATCCACCCCGGCAACAGGCGTCATCGGCAGCAGGTCGAGCGCGAACACCCGCCCTCCGGCGCAACGCTCAATAGCCACCTGACACCACGAACCCGGCGCGGCCCCGAGATCGACCACCACCATCCCGGGACGCAACAGATGGTCGCGCTCGTCGATTTCCATCAGCTTATAGGCGGCGCGCGCCCGGTAGCCCTCGGCATTGGCGCGCCGGACGTAAGGATCGGCAAGATGCTCATGCATCCATGCCTTGCTGGTCTTGTTTCGCTTCATTGAAGACAATTTCCGGTTTGAAACCTTCCCTTTCAAGGGGATAATCAGGCACGGGAGGGGAGTAACCTCTTCCGCGCCATGTCATCCGACTGTGTGGGATGTGGGATGCGGATTGAAGTATATCGAGTAGAATTCCATCCCTTACCGAGATTGAAACCCCAAATGCCCAAAATCGAACTTACGCCCGCCGCGCGGCAAGCGTTACGCGCCCGCGCTCATGCCCTGCATCCCGTCGTCACCGTTGCCGGTAACGGCCTCACTCCCAGCGTTCTCGCCGAACTGGAGTGTTCGCTCCAGGCGCACGAACTCATCAAGGTGCGCGTTCAGGGGGCGGAGCGCGAAGAGCGCGCGGCGTTGAGCAAAGACATCTGCGACCAGCTCGATGCCGCGCCCGTCCAGCACATCGGCAACATCCTTGTCATCTGGCGTCCTGCACGCGAGAAAGAAGCGCCGGAAAAGAAGGCGCCCACGCCCCCCAACCCTGCCACCGCCAAATCCGCCGCCGCCTTTGCCGCCGCCGCTCGCCGCGCCGCGCTTGCAAAAGCCACGGCAGAACGCAGCGAAAAACCGCGCCATTACAGGAATCCCCCCGGAAGCCAACCCCCGCGTTCACGCACAACGCCACGCGGCGGGCGGTAAGGATACGCGATTCCCCTCCTGTGGAGGGGTGGCCCAAAGGGCCGGGGTGGTCATCCCTTCACCCAACCCTGGGCTGGTTCCTCCTCCCGTGCTTCACCACCCACCTTGCCGACGCAGAAAGCGCCCCGCCTTTTTCCCACTCTTTGATGATTTCTTCCGCCTTTTCAGGCGCTTCCTTGTACAGATCGTTGAGGTTGTTCCCCACGCTCTTTTGCACGAACTTTGAAGGGTCGTCCTTCAGATTGCCCAGGATCGTTTTGAAGTCGTCGAACCGTTCCAGCGCAATGGTCAGTTTCTTCGCCCACGGCAGGCGGATACGCATGCCTTCGCTGGACAGCCGCCGGACGTGGACGTTTTCGTCCAGGCTCCAATCGCGCATCACTGCCATCATCTCTGCGGGGAAGGCCACAAGCAGCGGGCGGACGGCGAATTCACCCGTATGGCGCTTGGTGAGTTCGCGGATGAAGGCCACTGATGCGGCGAAATCTTCCGTGGCGCGTTTTTCCACATAACAGGCGATGGGAGAAAGCCACCAGCCTTGCGTAAACATGCCGGTTTCCGTCTGTAACTCGGGGCCGAGCAGCGGGAGCAGCGCGATGATGTGTTGCGCGTAAGCGCCGGGCAGACTGCTTCTGAGCGCCTGCGCGAAGAGGTCGAGCCGGGCGGAAAGCGTCTTGTCTTCGAACTGGCCGACGAGCGTTTCCATGAAACGCTCGCGCATAAACCCCGGCAAAACGGCGCCGATGCGCTCCGCAAGCATCTCCGCGCAAGCGTCATCGTAGTAATCCTTGAATTTTTGAGCCATTGCGTCCCTTGCAGAATGCTGTGCGAGGCGGAGGGATATTTTATTTGAACATACAACCCAAGCCCTGCTTTTTTAGCAGAGCTTGGGGTTTTACGGATAGGCATTCCCGGGTTGACGTAGCTGCTCGCGGTTATTACAGTTGGGATATGAACGCCATCACCTTCGATACTCTCAAATACGCCAACACGCTAAAAAAGGCCGGGGTTTCACATGAACTGGCCGAGGCGCAGGCCGAGGCGCTTTCTGACGTTCTGGAATTGAACATCAAAGACCTTGTGACCAGAGAGTATTTGGATACGCGCCTCATCCAGCTTGAACAGCGCATGACCATCAAACTCGGGACGATGCTCACTGTTGCGGTTGGCGCAATGGTGGCGCTCACGAAACTGCTCTGAGTTTCTTCTCACGCCACGCTTACCCGCCCGCGCCCACCATCCCCGTCACGCGAATCGTGCGCGACTCCGGCACTTCGCTGTTGGCAATGACCCGCAACGCGGGCACGGCGCGGCGCAGGAACCTCGACAATAGCAGCCGCAGTTGCGCGGGGACGAGCAATACCGGCGGCAGGCCGATTTCTTCCTGACGCTGGGCAAGCAGGGCAACCTGACGCAACAGGGTGTCGGCCAGCCCCGGTTCGATGACTCCGTCGCCGCCTCCCATCGCTTGCAGCAGGATGCGCTCCAACCCCGGTTCGAGCGCCACGACCTGCACTTCGGCATTGCCCGGGAACAGCGTCTGAACGATGGCGCGTCCAAGCGCCTCGCGTACCCGCGAGGTGAGTTCGGTGGCATCCTGCGTGCGCGAGGCGTATTCGGCCAGCACTTCGATGATGGTGCGCATGTCGCGGATGTTGACTTCTTCGGCAAGCAGGTTTTGCAGCACCCGCTGCACCACGGAAACCGGCAGCAGCTTGGGAACGAGGTCTTCGACGAGCTTGGGGACTTCCTTCGAGATGTGGTCGAGCAGCGCCTGTGTTTCCTGGCGGCCCAACAGTTCAGCGGCGTGCCCGAGGATGATGTGGTTGAGGTGCGTTGCCACCACGGTGCTGGCGTCGACCACCGTGTAGCCGAGTGCGTGCGCCTGTTCGCGGGTGATGCCGTCGATCCAGTACGAGGGCAGCCCGAACGCGGGGTCGATGGTTTCCCGCCCGGCAAGCGGCCCTACGACCCGGCCGGGATTGATCGCCAGAAATTGACCGGGAAACGCTTCGCCCGCGCCGACTTCGACTCCCTTGAGGGTGACGCGGTAGGCATTGGGCTTGAGTTCGAGGTTGTCGCGGATGTGCACGGGCGCGGTCAGGAAACCTACGTCCTGCGCGAATTTCTTGCGCAGTCCCCGGATGCGGCGCAACAACTCGCCGTTCTGGCTCTTGTCGACCATCGGAATCAGGCGATACCCCACTTCGAGACCGAGCACGTCGACGGGCGCCACATCGTTCCAGCTTGCTTCCTGCGCTTCGATAGCGCGCGCTTCGGCGTGCTCTTCCTGCTGCGTTGGCGCTTCCTCGTCCGTCCGGCTCTTGGTGCGCGCCCACGCGAGCCACCCGATTGCTGAAGCAAAGAGCAGGAACACCAGATTGGGCATGCCGGGAATCAGCCCGAGTACGCCGACGATGATGGCCGTGAGCGCAAGTACCCGCACATTGGAAAATACCTGACCGACGACCTGCGCGCCAATGTCGTTATCGTCTCCTCCTACCCGTGAAACCACCAGACCCGCCGCCACCGAGATGATGAGCGCCGGGATCTGCGCAACCAGTCCGTCGCCAATGGTGAGGATGGTGTAGGTGTGGGCGGCGTCGCCAACCGCCAGATCGTGCTGGATGACGCCCACGAACAACCCGCCCAGAATGTTGATGATCAAGATCAGGATGCCTGCGACGGCATCTCCCCGAACGAATTTGGAAGCGCCGTCCATTGCTCCGAAGAAATCGGACTCCTGCGCGACTTCCTTCCGACGCTGTTTGGCGGTTTTCTCGTCGATCAGACCTGCGTTCAAATCGGCGTCGATGGCCATCTGTTTGCCCGGCATCGCGTCCAGCGTGAAGCGCGCGCTCACTTCCGCAATGCGTCCAGCGCCCTTGGTGATGACCACGAAATTGATGATGGTCAAAATCACGAACACCACGATGCCCACGGCCGTATTGCCGCCCACAAGGAATTGCCCGAACGCCTCGATCACCTTGCCTGCGGCATCCGCGCCGCCGTGCCCGTGGAGCAGCACGATGCGGGTGGAGGCGACGTTGAGCGAGAGCCGCAGCAGCGTAGTGACGAGCAGCACCGTGGGAAATGCGGAAAAATCCAGCGGACGGCGCGTGTACATCGCCACCATCATCACCATCACCGACACCGCGATGTTGAACGTGAAAAACACGTCCAGCAAAAACACCGGCAGCGGCAGCACCATCATCGCCAGAATCATGATGATGAGAAGCGGGGCCGCCAGCGCGCGCAGGTTCGCAGTTGTGAAAATCTGGCGCGGGTTCAGGACGTTTTCGTTAGCCATGCCGGGTCGTGTTCGTTGTCAAAAGGTCAATTTTCGGGAGGCGGGCCGGGATCGAGCGCGGCGGGAACCGGCAGATCGGTGGGCGGCTGCGGCGTGGGCAGGCCGTTTTCCATCGCCTCGTTCAACTGATAGACGTAAGCCATCACCTCGGCCACGGCGGTAAAGAGCGGCGCAGGAATTGCTTCTTCCAGCTCGCAATGTGCATAGAGCGCACGGGCGAGCGAGGGCGCTTCCAGCAGGGCCACGTTATGTTCGCGGGCAATCTCCCGTATTTTCAATGCCTGTTCGCCGCGTCCCTTGGCTACGACGATCGGCGCGGACATGCGCGCCGCGTCGTAGCGTAGCGCCACCGAGAAATGCACCGGGTTCGTCACGACTACGTCGGCCTTTGGCACCTCGGACATCATCCGTTTGCGCGCCATCTCTCGCTGCAATGCGCGGATGCGGCCCTTGACGTGCGGGTCGCCTTCCTGTTCCTTGTTCTCGCGCTTGACCTCTTCCTTCGTCATGCGCAGGTTCTTGTGGTACTGCCACAGTTGGAACGGCACATCGAAGAGCGCGAGCAGCCCGAGACTCAAAACGATCAGCAGCGCGATCCAGGATACCGTGGAAGCAAAATCACTGATTGCAGGCAGCAACGGCTCTTTCATGAAATCGAAAAGGCGTTCGCTGTTGCGCCACAACACCGTTGCGCCAACTCCTCCGATCAGCAACGCTTTCATGACCGCCTTCAACATCTCGGCTAGGCCATGCAGCGAAAACATGCGCTTGAAACCCTTGAGCGGATTGAGCCGGTCGAGTTTCAGCCCCAATACCTTGGGCGCGAAGAGGAGACCGCCTAGCATCAACGGAGAGGCCAGCGCCGCCAATATCAGTGCGAGAAAAAGCGGCAGCAACGTCAGCAGGGCGCCGCCGAGCAGGTTTTGCACCCATTCGACGATCACCAGAACGTTCGTTTCGAACGCCAGATGACGATCAAAGGAAAATCCATGCCGCATCAGTTCCAGCAGCCGTCCCCCTATCCAGCCGCCGAGCATCCAGAGAAAAAACGCCCCCGTCACCGTCACCAGAAAGGTCTGGAGTTCGCGCGACTGCGGAACCTGCCCCTCTTCGCGAGCCTGTTGCAATCGTCGGCCTGATGCTGGTTCTGTCTTGTCTTGATCGCTGTCTTCCGCCACGGCTGGCCCCATGCCTCACATGCCGCGCCGCGCCGGGAATGGCGAAGCCGCAAAATGGCATCTGGGACATTATCTCCAGCGCCTCGCCCGACAATGGCCGGATGTGCGCGGAAAAGAACCGCCTTATTTCGCAGACAGAGGTTTCACGCCCTCGATCCGGTCGCCCGCCTTCACGCCATGCCCGGCGAACCAGCCCTGGTTCATTTCCAGCGCATGCCGCGCCGGTTTCACCGAACAATGGGACTCCTCGCTCAACGGAGTCATGTTCTCGATATTGAGAATGCGTCCCTCTTCATCGAGAAACGCTACCGACAGCGGAATCAGCGTGTTTCTCATCCACATGCAGATGCGCAGCGATGACGGATACACGAACAGCATCCCCTGTTCCGAAGGGAGATGACTCCGGTACATCAACCCAAGCTGCCGCGTCGGCTCGTCGGCGGCGACCTCGACCTCGATGCGATGTTTGCCTGCTTCCAGGTTCGTTCGCTGCGCGTGCGCCACGTTTGCGGCCATCAACGACATTCCTATCGCCAAAGCCCGCCACGTCATTGATCTTCCCATTGTCTTTACCGCTCCTTTCTCCAGGCAAGTGCGCAATAATATGCGCTTTGTGTCCTTGATTCCCATGTCCGCCACGCTTCGCGCCATGTGCGCCGATATTACGACATTGACCGTCGACGCCATCGTCAACGCCGCCAACAATACCCTCCTGGGCGGCGGCGGAGTCGACGGGGCCATTCACCGCGCCGCCGGGCCGGAGTTGCTGGCCCACTGCCTCACCCTGAATGGCTGCGCCACGGGGGAGGCCAAAATCACCCCCGGCTTCCGTCTCCCTGCCCGGTACGTCATCCATACCGTCGGCCCCGTCTGGCGCGATGGCAAGCACGGCGAGTCGGCATTGCTCGCCGCCTGTTACCGTCATGCGCTGGAACTCGCCGCCCAAGCCGGGCTGGAAACCATCGCCTTTCCCTGCATCAGCACCGGCGTCTACGGCTATCCGCCTGCTCTGGCCGCTCCGCACGCGCTCTCTACCGTGCAGGAGACGCTGGCGCGTCTGTCAGGCATCCGGGAAGTGATTTTCTGCTGTTTCTTGGAAGAAGAGCGGATGCGGTATCAAAGCTTGCTGAAAGAATGAGGCGCGACAGGGCTGCAATGCATTCTGGTCAGGTTGTTGGATCATCCAGAGCCAAAAGACGGATCGGATGGTAAAGTTTTAATCTTCCAGGTTCCAGAGGCCCACAAAATTTCAAATACTCAGCAATTCCCGAAAATCGCCGCCCTCCAGACTGTCTCCGGGCCGGACGTAGCAGCCAATCTCGCGGTGGCGGACGAACTGATTTCCGAGGCGACCGCCAGAGGCGCGCAGATGGTGGCGTTGCCCGAATATTTCGCGCTGATGTCGTCTGATGAGACCGCGAGGGTCCGCGCGTGCGAACACGAGGGCCGTGGTCCGGTTCAGGATTTTCTGAGCGAGGCCGCCGCGCGCTACGGAGTATGGATTGTCGGCGGCACGCTGCCATTGCCAGCGGATGTCCCGAACAAGACGCGCAACGCCGTGCTGGTTTTCGATGATCAGGGCAACCGGGTAGCGCGCTACGACAAGATTCATCTCTTCGGTTTCAAGTATGACGGAGAGCATTACGACGAAGCATCCAGCATCGAACCGGGCGCGCAGGTAGTGTGTTTCGACTCCCCGGCCGGAAGGGTGGGGCTCGCGGTGTGCTACGACCTGCGCTTTCCCGAGCTTTTCCGCGCAATGGGCAAAGTCGATCTGATCGTTTTGCCCGCAGCCTTTACACATACGACCGGGCAGGCGCACTGGGAAACGCTGCTGCGGGCGCGGGCAATCGAAAATCAATGTTATCTGGTCGCTGCTGCCCAGGGGGGATTGCATCCCTATGGGCGGCGCACCTGGGGACACAGCATGATCATTGATCCCTGGGGCGATATTCTGGCCTGCCGTCCGGAAGGGGCAGGCGTGGTCGTGGCCGATCTCGATCCCACCCGGCTTGACGTGGTCCGCCGGTGTCTGCCTGCCCTGAATCATCGCCGTCCGGAGCTTTTCTGACGGAAAATCCCTTACCCTATACCACATCTATTATCGGAACCGCATACGATGACAAAAAACGCGCTCAAGACAGCCGACCGTTACCTGCTCTCGCCCCACGACCTTGGCCGGGAAGAACTCGAAAAGGCGCTTCGCAAGCTGATGCGGCACGATGTCGATTACGGCGATCTTTATTTTCAGTATGCCCGCGTCGAGGGGTGGGGACTGGAAGAGGGCATCGTCAAATCGGGCAGTTTCAGCATCGAGGAAGGCGTCGGCGTGCGCGCGGTCAGTGGTGAGAAGACCGCTTTTGCCTATTCCGACGATATTTCGATGGAAGCATTGCTCGATGCCGTTCGCGTCACGCGCGCCATTGGCGCGGCGGACAGGAAGCGAAAGGTGGAAATCACGCCAAAGAAGCTGCCCGTCAAACTCTACCGCGCCGATGACCCGCTCGCCTCGCTCGACGATACCGCCAAGGTGCAGTTGCTCGAACGGCTGGAAGCGTTCGCCCGCGCCGCTGATCCGCGAGTCATACAGGTGATGGCCGGACTCGCCGGAGCATGGGAAGTCGTGCTGGTGGCGCGTAGCGACGGGCACATGGCTGCCGATGTAAGGCCTCTGGTACGGGTGTCCCTCACCGTCATCATGGAAGACGGCGCGCGGCGCGAACAGGGCAGCGCAGGCGGGGGCGGCCGTTTCGATTACAGATACTTTACCGACGAGAAATTGCGTGAATATGCGTTGGCCGCCGTGCATCAGGCCCGCATCAACCTCGAAGCCATTGCCGCGCCAGCCGGGGTCATGCCCGTGGTGCTTGGCCCCGGCTGGCCGGGCATTTTGCTGCACGAGGCCATCGGACACGGACTGGAAGGCGATTTCAACCGCAAGGGCAGTTCGGCCTTCTCAGGTCGCATCGGCGAGCAGGTCGCCGCGCGCGGCGTCACCGTCGTTGACGACGGTTCGCTGCCGGATCGGCGCGGCTCGCTCACCATCGACGACGAAGGCAATCCCGGCGCGCGCACGGTGCTGATCGAGGACGGCATTCTGACCGGCTATATGCAGGACATGACCAATGCCCGCCTGATGGGCATGAAACCCACCGGGAACGGTCGGCGCGAGTCCTACGCGCATTTGCCCCTGCCGCGCATGACCAACACCTTCATGCTCAATGGCGAGCGCGACCCCGGCGAGATCATCGCCTCGGTCAAGAAAGGTCTGTACGCGGTCAATTTCGGCGGCGGCCAGGTCGACATCACCTCGGGCAAGTTCGTGTTTTCCGCCGCCGAGGCATACCTGATCGAAGACGGCAAAGTCACCCGCCCGGTCAAGGGCGCGGCGCTCATCGGCAACGGCCCGGATGCGCTGACCCGCATCAGCCTCATCGGCAACGACATGTCCCTCGATCCGGGGATCGGCTCCTGCGGCAAGGACGGGCAAAGCGTGCCGGTGGGCGTGGGGCAGCCTACCTTGCGTATCGACGGGCTGACGGTAGGGGGGACGGGTTGAGTTTGAAGGGGCGCGGACACTGCAATGGAAATACTCATTCTTATTCTCCTTATCATCCTCAGTGGCGTTTGTTCCATGACGGAGATTGCGCTGGTGACTGCCCGGCGCGCAAAGCTCGCCAAACTGGCTGAAGAAGGAGACATGGCGGCCAAGGTTGCGATCAGTCTTGGAGAAGAGCCGACCCGTTTCCTGTCGACGATCCAGATCGGTCTCACCTCCACCAGTATCCTGATCGGCGTCATGAGTGAATCGGCGCTGGCTCCGCCATTGGCTGCCTGGTTACGTGAACTGGGCGTGACACAGCGTTTCAGTGAAGTCGCGGCGACCACCTTCGTCGTGGCGATCATCACCTATATCGCCATCGTGGTCTGCGAACTGGTTCCCAAGCGTATCGCCCAGCTCAACCCGGAAGGCATTGCCCGGCGGGTGGCGCGTCCGGTGCATGCGCTGTCGATCATCACGCGCCCTATCGTGCGTCTGTTGTCGAGCTCGACCACGCTCCTGTTGCGCCTGCTGGGGCTGCGCGATGAAAAATCGCCCGGCGTGACCGAGGAGGAAATCCACGCCTTGCTCGAAGAAGGTTCAGAGAGCGGCGTGATCGAGAAAAACGAACACGCGATGGTGCGCAACGTGTTCCGTCTCGATGACCGCCAGATCGGCTCGCTGATGGTGCCGCGCTCGGACATCGTCTGGCTGGATACCGAACGGCCGCTGGAAGAAAACCTTGCGCGCATGGCGGAATCGGAGCACTCGCGCTTTCCGGTGTGCCGGGGGGGGCTGGAAGAAATCCTCGGCATCATCTCGTGCAAGCAACTTTTCAACCAGACGCTCAAGGGCGGCCAACCGGACATCGCCAGCCAGTTACAAAGCCCCGTCTATGTGCCCGAGACGCTGACCGGCATGGAATTGCTCGAACAATTCCGCGCTTCCGGTTCCCACATGGCCTTCGTGATCGACGAATACGGCGAGGTGCAAGGGCTGGTGTCGCTTCAGGACGTGATGGAAGCCGTAACCGGCGAATTTCGCCCGGATCGCCAGGAAGATGCCTGGGCCGTGCAGCGCGAAGATGGATCATGGCTGCTCGACGGGCTCATTCCGTTGGTGGAACTCAAGGATCTGCTCGAACTGCGGGAAGTCCCCGAGGAAGACAAGGGACGCTACCACACCCTGTCGGGCATGGTCATGTGGCTGCTCGGCAGGCTGCCGCGCACGGGCGATGTGATTACCTGGGAAGTCTGGCGGCTGGAAGTGGTCGATCTCGACGGCAAGCGCATCGACAAGGTACTGGCCAGCCGGTTGCCGAAATCGTCGGAAGAGGCGACCAGGGCGGACTGAGTTTCGGCGCGCGCCACCCCGGCGCTTCGCGCCACCACCCCGTCGGCTTCGCCGCCACCCCTCCACGGAGGGGAATAGTTTCCCAAACAGGGGTAGGTCAACAATTCCCCTCCGTGGAGGGGCGCCCGAAGGGCGGGGTGGTCAGTCAGTGAGCCTTGAACTGGTCGTGACAAGCCTTGCAGGTGGCGCCAACCTTGCCGTGAGCGGCCTTGACAGCGGCAACATCGCCACTGTCGACAGCCTTGACGAGTTCGTTTGAAGCGGCGGCGAAGTCACCGGCCAGCTTGGCGACTTCGTCGCCTTTCTGGAACATCTCCGGCTTGACAGAGGTTTTCTGCCCGCCGATTGATTTGTCGGTTCCCGGACCGAAAAGCGCGCCGAGACCGGAACCCGACACGGCGGCGATCGCTTCGGCGGCAGCCTTGACCTGCGCCGCATCATACGTGCCTTCGAGGTTGGCCTTGATCTTGCCCATGTTCCAGGATGCGAAGCTGTAAGCCGCCTTCCGGAACTTGATCTGATCTTCGGGCTTGACCTGGGCAAAAACGTTGCTCGTCAAGGACAGGGTTGCAACACCAAGTATGGCGGCGATGGTGATTTTTTTCATGTTGGCCTCATGTAGTAACGGATAGGATCTGATAAGTGACAGTCAGCCTTGGCTTCATATCGCATCACGCGAAACTGCAGCAAATCCTGTAGGAAAAATGATGATAGCAATGACTATTTCGTATTGCAACCAAGGCAAACGTTACGGAACACAGGTAAAAAGGGTTAAGACACGCACTCCTCATGCCGTAAATGCAGGGAGCAGGAACAGAGGCGGGTGGTGATGACATGTATCCGGCCTCTTTTTCCCGTTCCTGACATGCTGGTTTCGAGAGGAAAAACATGCGCCATCTTGCAGATTCACCAATATGGGTGCGCCTCACGGGAGCAATCGGAATCCTGTTGCTGATCGCGTGGGCAGGCATGATCGTGTGGGGAAACCGCGCCAATCAGCGCATCATCATCGACCAGTCGAAGGATTTTGCGCATGCGGTCAATGAAATGACGATGGCCGGCCTGACCGGGATGATGATTACTGGAACCGTGGCTCAACGCGACGTGTTTCTCGACCAGATCAGGGAACTGTCTCTGATTCACGACCTCAAGGTCATTCGTGGCGAAGCGGTAAGCAAAATCTACGGCCCTGGCAAGGGCGGTTCGGAGATCCTCGACGCGCTTGAGCGTCAGGCCATGGAAGAGCGCAAACCTTTCATGCAGGTAGAAAGCGGCCCACAGGGCGAATCCCTCCGGGTGGTGATTCCAGCGCTGGCTTCAAAAAATTATCTCGGCAAGGATTGTGTCGTTTGCCATATGGTTGAAGAAGGCGTGCCCCTGGGGGCGGTGAGCATGCATGTTTCACTCAAGAACGCGGACGAAGCAGCCGTTCGATTTCGTACCGAGAGCATCCTGTTTGCCATCGCCATTTCCTTGCCGCTATTGGGGTTTGTTTACTTTTTCATCCAGCGTTTCGTCACCCGCCCGCTCTCGCAACTGGCTGAAGGGATGTCTGAAATCGCGCATGGCGATGGCGATCTGACCCGGCGGCTGGATGCAGGCCGCCAGGATGAAGTCGGACACGCGGCCAGCATGTTCAACCATATGCTCGGCGTGGTTGCCGACCTGGTGCGGCAGGTTGGCGCTTCGGCTGTTGCCGTGACCGGACAGGTGCACAACATGGCTGACAAGTCCGAGCAGATTGCCGGAAGTTCGCATCAGCAGACAGATTATTCGATCCAGGCTGCCAAAGCGGTTGAAGAACTCAACGCCAATATCCTGTCGGTTGCCAATAACGCCAGAAAAGTGCGTTCCCGCTCGCAGGAGAGTCTGGAACGCTCACGGGCCGGGCAGGCCAGCCTTCATCAACTCGTTGATGGAATGGGACAGGTACAGGAGTCCGTCGGGCATATGGCCGGTTCAATGGAAGCGTTCGTCCAGACGACCCAGTCCATCAACAGCATGACCCAGAAAGTACGCGAGATTGCCGAGCAGACCAATCTGCTTGCGCTCAATGCGGCCATCGAAGCTGCACGGGCGGGAGAATACGGAAGAGGTTTCGCAGTGGTGGCCGACGAAGTGCGCAAGCTGGCTGAGAAATCGGCCCTTTCCGTGGGAGAGATCGACAAGATTACCCGGGATATTGGTCATCGGTCGGTTCAGGTACAGGAGGCCATCGCACATGGACTTTCGCGCATCGAAGCGAGCCGCAACATGGCCAGGGGGGTGACGGAAGTATTGGATGCCGCCAATGAACTGGTCGTGGAAGTCGGTGATGGACTCGACCAGATCGCTGCCACCACCGGAGAACAGCAAAATGCCAGCACCTCGGTAAAGGAGAGCATCGCTGCCATTGCCAACATGGCGCGCGAGAACGATACCGCCATCGAGATGACGGCAGATGCCGCGCATGAAATGGAACGGTTTGCCTCACAGTTGCAGGAATCGGTGGCGCATTTCAAGGTTTGAGGGGGGACACAGAGCGCGCCGGGCGGGGATTTTCCCCTCCCGGCGTGTGATGTGTAATGTCCTGCGCGGCGCAGGCGCTCAGTTCAACTTGAACGGGATGAAAAGCCTCGCGTTACCGCGCTGGATCAGCAGGGCAAAACGTTTGCCTGCCTTTTCGACCAACTGCCGGAATTGCGCCGCAGAGCTCACCGGCTGATTGTTCAGGCTCAGGATTACATCGCCAGTTTGCAGGCCAGCCCGGGCCGCCTGTCCACTCGCAGCTTCGACCACCAACCCGCTCGCCACGCCGAGGCGCGCGGCGTCACGCGCGTTGAGGGGACGCAGATTGAGCCCAAGCTTGTCGGACGTACTTTTCTCCGGGTCGCCCGAGTTCTGCGCGACATCTTCCTGCGGCATTTCATCGAGCACAGCGATGACTTCCCGGCTTTTACCATCGCGCCAGATTTCGAGCTTGATCTTGCTGCCCGGTTGCCTGTCGCCGATCAGGCGCGGCAATTCGCTGGACTCGCTCACTTCCTTGCCGTCGACCTTGAGCACGATGTCGCCCGGTTTCAATCCGGCGCGCGCGGCCGAACTGCCGGGCTCGACCTGTGCCACCAATGCGCCGCGCGGCGCATCCAGCCCGAATGAAGGCGCAAGTTCCGGACTCATGTTTTGAATGAAAACGCCCAGGCGTCCGCGCTGCACGCGACCATGCTGGACGAGTTGATCCTTCACCTTCATGGCGACGTCGATGGGAATCGCGAAAGAAATGCCCATGAAACCGCCGGAGCGCGAATAAATCTGCGAATTGATGCCAATGACGCGGCCATTGAGATCAAAGAGCGGCCCGCCCGAGTTGCCGGGATTGATCGCCACATCGGTCTGGATGAAGGGCACGTAGTTCTCGTCCGGCAGACGGCGCGCCTTGGCTGAAATGATGCCTGCGGTGACGGAGTGCTCGAAGCCGAAAGGCGAACCAATGGCCGCAACCCATTCGCCAACGCGGGCAGCGTCGGGATTGCCGATGACGACGGTCGGCAGATTCCTGGCCTCGATCTTGACGACGGCCACGTCGGTGCGGCGATCAATACCGATGACCCTGGCCTTGAACTCGCGCTTGTCGCTCAACTTGACGGTGACCTCCGCCTTGCTGTCGCCGACCACGTGTGCGTTGGTCAGCACATAGCCGTCATTGCTGACGATGAAACCGGAGCCGATTCCCTGACGGGTACGGGGGACGCCGGGATGATTGGGAGGAAGCCCCGGCGCGCCCGGTATTCCGAAACGTCGCAGAAAATCAAAGAAAGGATCGCCCGCGAAAGGATTGTCATCGTCGTCGGGCTGAATGGTTTGATCAACGCTGATATTGACCACGGCAGAGCTGACTTTTTCAACCAGATCGGCGAAATCAGGCAGGCCGCGCTGGACGGCAGCGATGGGTGGCGCAGGCTGCGGTGCAGGCTGTGCCACATTGTCGGCATGCGCCTTTTCGATTCCCGGCCCATCCTCTGGCAGGCAGGCGACGACCAGGCCGAGCGCCAGGGCCGCGATGATGAGGTTTTTTTTCATGGACATTCCTTGGGGAGGCAACAAATGAAAATTATATCCGCGTGTTTCCCGGTATCGAAACCGGATTTATCGCTGCGGCCCCGGGAGGCCCGGACTTCGTGAACACGCGTCGAACACTCGCCTCGGCATTGATGGCGAGGTGAGTGAGACTTGCCGCTCATGGCGTCGGATATTCCCCTGGATCGCATTGAGTTGCCACAATCGTCAAGCCGACGTGACTTATTGACTTGGCGGTTCATAACGGTTTGTGATCACAGCAGCAACATTTGACGCTGTTTCCGTCACAAAGTTCCGATATTTTCTTTCTGGATGGTCAAATTCAACGATAGAAGTGACATTTCGACGATAGAAGTAACATTTTCTCTTGCGTTCTATAAGTATACAGGGCATCCTTGGCCTAAAAAAAGTGACGACACAAAAAGGGATGGAACCTGTCACTACAAGGAAATTGAGCACACAATGACTCTAACTTACTTGCGCTATCTTGTTGCCTTGGCGCGTGAAAGGCACTTTGGTCGTGCGGCGGAGAGATGTCATGTCTCGCAGCCGACGCTTTCCGTGGCAATCAAAAAGCTCGAAGAAGAACTCGGCGCCTTGCTTTTTGAGCGTGCAGCAAACGAAGTCAAAATCACCGAAATTGGTCGACGCATCGTCACCCAGGCTGAAAAGACTCTGGTAGATGTCTCCTATATCCAGGAGATCGCTGCCAGCAGCAGGGATCCGCTCGTCGGGCCGCTACGCATAGGCGTGATCTACACCATCGGGCCATACCTGCTGCCGCGCCTGATTCCGAGGGTGCATCAGTATGCGCCGCACATGCCGCTCATCATCCAGGAAAATTACACGGCCCAGTTGACCGAGTCGCTCAAGCGCGCCGAACTGGATGTCATCATCGTCAGCCTGCCGTTCTTGGAGTCGGGCGTTGTCACGCAGCCGTTGTATGACGAGCCTTTCCGTGTGCTGCTGCCGGCCTGGCATCCGCAGGCCGAACAAAAGAAAATCACGCCTGAGATGCTTGCCGACGAACAACTGCTGCTGCCTGGCGCAGGCAACTGTTTCCGCGATCAGGTTCTGGAAGTTTGCCCGGAATGTCAGAACGACAGCAGCCTGCAACAGACGCTCGACGGCAGTTCGCTCGAAACCATCCGCCACATGGTCGCTACCGGCCTGGGCGTGACGGTATTGCCCAGTACAGCGGCGGACGAGCTTGAGTGCAATAATTCACTGATGGCGATTCGTCCCTTTGCCCAACCCGAACCCATGCGCCGGGTCGTTCTGGCCTGGCGGGCGACTTATTCGCGTGCAGAAGTGGTCGATACGCTACGGAAGGCGATTCTCGACAGTCATCTGCCCGGAGTGCGTCCAGTCGGGTCAGTGCCAGTACGCGAAAAGGCTGAGCAGAGACCCCTTGTGGCTATAGCGTAAGCAGCGGCGCATCATCCCTTGCGGTTGATGATGCTCTGAAGGGCTTTTGATCGCGGCAGCGCCCCGCCAGCGGCCGGTGGGGCGTTTTTTCGTTTACATGTCTCTTATTCGTAAAACTACTCACGTAGAAACCGAAATCATTTAAAAGATATTTGAGTCGGCAATATTATTTCATCGCATATAACCATCGAATAAAATCGAATTGCATCATATAGGTATATCTACGCACTCGCTATTAAAATCACTACAGTATGTGCAAAAATCTACACTTCTTGTAATGACTTTTGATATATCTTCCTGAGCTGCCAGTCGGCTTGTAATACAGAGTGGTACTTCAACAAGGCAAGGAGACTTCTAGTGAAGGTAAAACATAAGGTTATTATTCTTTCCATAATCGGTGGTTTGGGCATGTTGCTCATTGCTGCGCTTAGCATGTTTTCACTTGCGGCAGAAGAAAAGATACTCCACGAAGTGGGTGATGTACGGATGCCCAGGATGGATCATCTGCAGCACCTTCGTGGATCTATTTACCATATCACGCGGCGCGATTTCGAGATACTCTCCAATGAAGGGAAAGGTTTGGAAGAAGGAAAAACCGAGTTGCAACGTCTGCAACCCCTTGTAAAAGTGGCCCATGCCGAAGCCATTGAGGCGATTAAAAAGTATGAAGGGATACCTTTCCATTTAGAGAGCCAGAAGGCCGAGTGGTTGAAGTTCAAACCGCTGTGGGAGTCGTGGTTCAACTACAACCAGTCGTACCTGGCCGCGCTGGATTCGGCGCTCGCCAACCCGACGGAAACGTCATTCCAGAAACTCTACCGGCTCATACGGGACGGCAACAAGGCGCGTTACAATCAAACGATGCAGTTACTGGCAGAGTTGGATGCGCTTTCCGATTCGCAGAAGAAAATCAGCGAAGAGGCTATCAAAGGCGCGGAGGCGGCGAATGCGCGTAGCGCCCAGGTCATGATCTCGGTTTCCGTGGTTGCCATCATGGTCCTGATTTTTTCCACCCTCTCGATCATGCGAAATGCGATCGCGCCTCTGAATCGGGCGCGAGACATGATCGGCAAGGTGGAAAAGGACCTCGACCTCACCCTGCGGCTCGGGATCGACTCCAGGGACGAAATCGGCGAGCTGAGCAAATCTTTCGACCGCATGATGGACAGGCTTCAGAGCGTTTTCAAAACCATCCAGGGACAGGTCGGCGAAGTTGGCAAGACCGTGGAGTCTGTCGCCACGTCCGCCGATGAAGTTGCTCAAAGCTCGGCGAGCCAGAGCAGTTCTTCCTCCTCGATGGCGGCCGCCATCGAGCAGATGAGCGTTTCCATTGATACCGTTTCCGGCAGCGCCGCAGAAGCGCGGACGATGGCAACGGAAGCGGGCAAAATGTCCGTGCAGGGGAACCAGATCATCAAGCGGACACAGGACGAAATGGCCACGATTGCGCAAATCGTTTCTGAAGCTTCCAGCGTGATCAAGGTACTTGGCGAGGAATCGCGCCAGATCACGAGTGTCGTCAATGTCATCAAGGAAGTGGCCGATCAGACCAACCTGCTTGCGCTCAATGCAGCCATTGAAGCGGCCAGGGCGGGCGACCAGGGTCGGGGTTTCGCAGTGGTGGCAGACGAGGTGCGCAAACTCGCCGAGCGCACGGCGCAGTCGACGCTGGACATCAGCAGCATGGTGGGCAAGATACAGGCCTCGGCCAGCGAAGCGGTCAAGGAAATGGGCCATGTGGTCGGTCAGGTAGAAAGCGGACAGAGTCTGGCGCAGGAAGCGGGCGAGCGGATGCAGTCCATTACCGAAGGGGCTGGCATCGCATCGGGAAGCATCGCCGAAATTTCGGACGCGCTGAAGGAACAGAGTCAGGCAAGCCATGATCTGGCGCGTCATGTGGAAAGCATCGCGCAGATGAGCGAGGAGAATAACGCCGCCGCAGAGGGCGTGGCCGAAAACGCCAAATACCTTGGCCGATTGGCCAATGAAGTCAAGGTCGCCCTACAGGCTTTCAGAACCTGAGTGACTGACCGTGAAGAGGGCCATCGCGCCCTCTTTACGTGCATGGGGCGCAAAATCATTAATACATGTTATGGCGAGACATCGCCAGCCGCTTTAAGATGTGCGTCATGCGTCAAAGTTTGCAGACGTGCGCTCTTGTCTGACCTACGCTTGCCGAGTGGATTTTTTCCACTTTGACAAGGGATGGGACTTCGCCGGGGCTTTTCGGCGTTTTTCCGTTACCGGCAACAACCTGGAGGAATGAAAAATGGGTCATCCATTTACGAAGCCGAACGCTCTATTTTTCGCCGCCATGCTCGCCTGCTGTGTTCCCGCCCAGGCTGTAGATGTCGAAGCGGCTCAATCGTTGGCGCGGCGCAATAGCTGCTTCAAATGCCACGATGAAGGAAGGGACGCGACTCCCTTCAAAAAGATCGCAAATAAGTACCGTGGCGACGCGCAGGCTGAAACCAAAATCATCAAGCATCTTTCAACCAATCCAGAGGTGACGTTTCTGGACGGATCGAAAGATGAACACAGAACTGTCAGAACCGCTCCTGTTGACGATGCGGAACAGATCAAGAATCTGATTCAGTGGGTGCTTTCCCATTGAGCGTGTGCTCAGGGCGTTTCAAAGCTGATCGCGGATCATCTGATGGGGGCAGGCTTTGCCCCCTGTTCTTTCAGGGCTGACTAAACAGCGCTCTCGTCCGGCAGCTTCTGAAAATATCGTACTCCTTGTCATAGGGTGTCGTTTTGACTTCCAGCAATCCGATAACGGAATGAAATAAATTGTCGTGCGTGTAGGCGTTTTGAGCGGCTTCTTTACGCATACAGTCATAATCTACGTAATCCCATTGCTTCATGGCTTCGTTCATCCACAAAATCATTGGTATGTGTTTTTGCTCTTTCGGAGCCATCATGTAGGGGAGGCCGTGCAGATAAACATTATTTTCTCCCAGGGATTCGCCATGGTCTGACACATAAATCAAGCCGACCTTATATTCGGGATGCTTTTTCAACATGTCGATCACGGAAGAAATGATATAGTCCGTATAAAGAATCGTATTATCATAGGTGTTTACAACCTGTTCCTGCGTACAATTTTGGATATTCGCCGTATCGCACGTTGGCGTAAACTTTCTGAAGTTATCTGGATAACGATTGTAATAAGTTGGGCCATGACTACCCATTGTATGCAAAACAATCACCGTATCTTTTTTGAGGTTGTTCAAAATTTCCGGTAACCCGTCCAAAAAAACCTCGTCATGGCAATACTTGCCAGTGCAGTATTTTGGATGATTGGTTTCAACCATATCCTGGGCCTCGACCCGGTTGCATACGCCTTTACACCCATCATCATTCTCAAGCCACAGAACTCTATACCCGGCTCTCTGCAAAATATCTAATAGATTTTCCGTGTATCTGGCATCGGTTACGTCAAAATCCGTTCGCGCCATATGCGAAAATATACACGGCACGGAAATGGCCGTCGCTGTCCCGCACGAGCTGACTTCATTGAAAAGTATAATATCCTGTTCTTTCAAAAGCGGGTTTGTTTCTTTTTTATACCCATAAAGTGAAAAGTTTTTGGCGCGCGCTGCTTCTCCCAATACAAGAACAAATACTTTTTTATGAGAATCTTCAAAAGGAATATGTAGTGCATTTTCGTCCAAATATTTGAATACCCTGTTCGTTTTGCTTTGCATTTGAAAGTAGTATACGGTTGAATACGTGTAGTTAAGGGTGTTTATTATTTTTCGTACTTCACGGTTGTTGCGAACAAAAGAAGCATATTCTTTATACGAAATTGCAACAAAGCTCCCTACAACTAGCAGGGCCAATAAAATATAAGCGGTCCGTTTGATTATTTCCTTCTTCCATGATTGATAATCAATTTTTGTTATTATAACAAGTGCGGTCGGTATGATGCCGGTCAGCAAAACCCAAACAAGACCGGGAAGAGTAATCAGGTCGAACGCTTCTCGCGTGTTTGTTTCAAAGGTATTGCGTATCATATCCGCATCAATATATACGCCCAGGTTATACATAAAGTAATTTGTCGCGCTGGAGGTCAGAATAAAGAAAACCAAAAGCGGCTTGGCGATATAGGGAGCAACAATCAGGTTAAGGAAAATATAGAGCGGTACAAAAACGAAGAATGGCAATGAAAGTACAAAAATAAAGACGCCAAAATTGGTAATTTCAATATTGTTATAGAGAAAACGCCATAAACTGCAATTCAAAACAAAAGCAAAATAAAGTCCCGTTAAAAAGATAAACCAGTGGCTTTTGATAACGGGTTTTAGTCTAAGCATTTTGATCCAGAACAACTGCTTGACACTGTTCAGATTAAACAAAGCAGGGACAAGGCATGCCTTGTCCCTGTGCCAACGACCATACGTATCCAGGCGCTTCCTGGAAAGAGGCTCACTTCACTTCGGCTTTCTTTTCCAGTTGGTCGATGTATGCCTGCCACTTCTGTTGTTGCATGCGTTGGAGCAGTTCCGGTTTGACCTCGTCAAAAGACGGATGCTGGAGGTCGCGCACATCTTCCAGGAGGATGACGTGGTAGCCGTAATCGGTCTTGACCGGCGCTGTGGTGAATTTCCCCTTGGCGAGCTTGGTCATGGCTTCGGAGAAAGGCGGGGCGAACAGGGCGGGGTTGGCCCAGCCGAGGTCTCCGCCGTTGTCCTTGGTGGCGGTGTCGAGCGACTTGCGCGCCAGTTCTGTGAATTTCGCGCCTTTTTCAAGCCTGGAGATCGCAGCCTTGGCTTCCTGTTCGGTCTTGAGCAGGATGTGACGTGCGTGGTATTCCTTTTGCTCGCCCAGGCTGGCCTTGATTTTTTCGTATTCCTGCTTCAGTTCGTCATCGGTCGGCGTGTTGGTCTTCGCCCAATCCTGTACGTAATCCCGAATCAGCGCGTTCTGGCGGGCGAGATCCTGCCGGACGAGCGTGTCGGGCCGCTTGTTGATGCCGGCCTTGATGGCGTCTTGTTCAAGCAGCGCACGGCGGACGAGTTCCTTGCGGATGGTGTCCTTCATGTTTGGGTCTTCCGGCGCGCCCTGGGCGCGTTGCTCGGCGACGATGACATTGATGGTTTCGTCTGAAATGGCGACGCCGCTGGCAGCGGCGGCAGGCGTTGAAGCCGTGCCGGAAGCGGTGGACGGACGATCGCCAGCGCAGCCTGTCAGGGTGAGCAGGCCGAGGGTGACGAAAATG
>Ga0209628_10000044_pt1 | contig 58832 bp, 52 predicted proteins | sample TergutCu122P4_FD_187285 | JGI IMG/M metagenome (GOLD analysis project Ga0209628, IMG submission 187285) | Cubitermes ugandensis P4 segment gut microbial communities from Kakamega Forest, Kenya - Cu122 P4 (SPAdes) (version 2) | ecosystem: Host-associated > Arthropoda: Insects > Digestive system... | reverse complement strand
CGCAAAGCACCTGACGGTCACGGCCCAGACGGTGCAGCAATTGGCCGACAATCTCCGCAACGCGCCCGCCGATGCCGACGTCGACTTCGTCGAAAATCAGCGTAGGCGTGGCCGAATCGCGGCTGGTCATCACCTGAATGGCAAGCCCGATCCTTGAGAGTTCGCCGCCGGAAGCCACCTTGGCAAGGCTGCGCAAAACCTGCCCCGGATTGGCAGCCACCTGGAATTCGACGTTTTCCAGCCCATGCGCAGACGGCTCACACGGAATCAGGGCCGCTTCAAACTTTCCGCCCGCCATGGCCAGCAATTGCATGGCCTCGGTGATTTCAGTCGACAAAACCACCGCTGCATCACGACGCACAACCGACAGATGCCCGGCAGCGGCATCGAAGGCCGCGCGCGCTTCACCCTCGGCGGCGGCGAGACGTTCCGGGGAGGCCACGGCTTCGAGCGTATCGAGCCGCGCCCGCCATTGGGCGACGAGCGTCGGCAGTTCTTCCGGCGCAGTGCGGTATTTGCGCGCCACGTCCATCACCGCGCCGATGCGCCGCTCGATCCCGGCGAGACGTTCCGGGTCAAGTTCGAGCCGGTCACGGTAGCGGCGCAGGACATGCAGGGCTTCATCGGCCTGGATCGCCGCCGCGTCGATCAGTTCACGCGCTTCCGCAAGCGTCGGATCGACGGCTTCCAGCGCCGATAAACGACTCACGCAATGACCGAGGACGGAACAGACGGCCAACTCGCCTTCCCCCAGGCTGTCGAGCGCCTCGCCCACTCCGCTCAACAGATCGGCGGCGTGCGCCAGCCGACCATGTTCGGCGTTGATCTCAACCCATTCGCCGGGATCGAAAGCGAGTTCTTCCAGTTCCTTGACCTGCCAGCCAAGCAGTTCGCGTTCGCGGGCGAGGGCCGCCGTATCCCGTTCTGCCGCGCGCCGCAAGTCGGCCAGCCGTTGCCATTCACGCCAGCAGGCGGCAACCTTCGACGCCTGTTCCGCGGCTCCGGCATGGGTATCGAGCAATTGACGCTGCACCTCGGCCCGCAACAGGGCGTGATGGGCGTGCTGGCCGTGAATGTCCGCCAGCCATTGCCCGGCGGTGCGCAGTTGCGCAAGCGTCACCGGCGTACCGCTCATCCATGCCTTGCTGCGTCCGGCAGAATCGACGACACGACGCAGGATCAGCGTATCGTCACCGAAGTCCAGTTCCTGTTCGGCGAGCCAGGCCGCCAATTCCCCATCGGGGGAGAAACCGAATTCGGCGGTAATGTCCGCCTTGTCGCAGCCCGTCCGCACCACGCCTGCATCGGCGCGCTCTCCCAGCGCAAGACTCAAGGCATCGAGCAGAATGGATTTGCCCGCGCCCGTCTCGCCGGTAAGCGCCCCAAACCCGGCGGCGAAATCGAGTTCGAGTTGATCGACGATGACGAAATCGCGAATTACGATACGGCGCAGCATAGGCAAAGGTAAAAGGTCATCGCCGCGGCACGGCGGCGCTCCAATGGAGCTTTTCGCGCAGCATGGCGAAGTAGCCGTAGCCTACCGGGTGCAGCAATCGCACTTCCAGCGCGGAACGCATGATCCGCAGCCGGTCGCCCGCGTGCACGTCGCAGTAGGCCACCCCGTCGAAGTGGATACGTGCATCGTGCGGCGGCATGAGCACGATGTCGATCCGGCAACTGTCCGGCAGCGTGACGGGCCGGGCGGTCAGCGCATGCGGACACAGCGGAACCAGCGCAACCCCCCCCACGCCCGGATGAAGAATGGGGCCATTGGCCGCCAGCGCATAGGCCGTCGAGCCGGTCGGCGTGGCGACGATCATGCCGTCCGAGCGAAGGTTGTAGACGAATTCCCCGTCGACCAGCAACTCCAGTTCGATCATCCTGCCGAGACTGCCCCGGTTGACCACGACGTCGTTGAGCACCTGGGTGTGAAAGATCCGCTCACCGCCGCGCGTCACTTCGGCATCGAGCATGAAGCGCGACTCGGCGTGATAGTGTCCGTCGAGGATCTCGCCCAGTTGCTGGCACGCGTTGGCCCGCGACAGATCGGTGAGAAAACCCAGTCGGCCGAGATTGACCCCGACCAGCGGCACGGCGCGCTCGCCAAGCTGCCGCGCGGCGCCGAGCAACGTGCCATCGCCGCCGACGACCACTGCCAGATCGGCTTTGTCGGCGATTTCTGCGTAAGTGACAGTCATGAAATCATCGGCATCCATACCGATGGCTTCCGCCGTGCCTTGTTCGATCCAGGGTTCCAGCCCGTGCTCGCGCAGGAAGAGCGCGAGTTCGAGTATGGTCTCGGTGCCGTCTACACTCTGGAACTTGCCTATCAGGGAAATATTGCTGAATTTGCGTGCCATAGCGGCCGATTAAACCACATTTGCCCTTGTGCCGGGCATCTGCGCGATGGCCGATGGACTGCTAGAATCAGGCCATGTCACACCTGCCTCCGCTCGACTCCCGTTCCCGCATTCTGCTCAAAACGCTGATCGAACGCTATATCGCCGACGGCCAGCCGGTCGGTTCGCGCGCGCTGTCGCGTTCATCCGGACTGGAACTGTCGCCTGCCACGGTGCGCAACGTCATGAGCGACCTGGAAGAAATGGGTTACATCGCCAGCCCGCATACCTCGGCAGGCCGGATACCGACGGCGAGGGGATACCGTTTCTTTGTCGACACCCTGCTCACGGTACTGCCAATGGAAAGCGTGCAGGTACAGGAACTGAAAGGGCAACTCCAGCCCGACCAGCCGCAACGCCTGATGAATTCGGCTTCTCACCTGCTCTCGAACCTGACCCAGTTCGCCGGGGTGGTCGTTGCGCCGCGCCGGGAATCGGCGCGCATTCGCCAGATCGAATTCATCAGACTGTCCGAGTCCCGCATTCTGCTCATCATCGTCACCGAGAGCGGCGACGTGCAAAACCGCATCCTGTTTACGCGCCACACCTACTCGGCCGCCGAACTGGGCGTAGCGGCAAGTTATCTCAACGAACATTACGCCGGTCTCGCATTCGATGAAATCCGCGCGCATCTCCAGGCGGAACTGCACCGGATCAGGAGCGACATGGGCGAGTTGATGGCGGGCGCAATCGAGGCCGGATCGGACGCTGCCGAAGAGAACTCGCTCAACTACGTCATCTCGGGCGAAACCAACCTGCTCGACGTCGAAGAGCTGTCCTCCAACATGTCGCGCCTGCGTGAGCTTTTCCGGCTGTTCGAGCAACGCACCGGCCTGATGCAGTTGCTCGAACTATCCCGGCGCGCCCAGGGCGTGCAGATTTTCATCGGCAACGAATCCGGCCTCTCGCAACTCGATGCGTGCAGCGTGGTGACCGCCCCCTATGAGATCGACGGGCGGATCGTAGGTTCGGTAGGCGTCATCGGCCCGACCCGCATGGCCTACGACCGGGTGATCCCCATCGTCGACATCACCGCCCGGCTGCTGTCGAACGCCCTGTCGTCTTCCAGCGCCTGACCTGATCGCCGCATATGCCCTGCTTCCGGCCCGAACCCGTCCCTGCCCCGGAACACCGCAGCCGCACGGGCGTATTGCTGGTCAATCTCGGCACACCGGAAGCGCCCACCGCGAAGGCGTTACGCCCGTGGCTGCGCCAGTTTCTTTCCGATCCGAGAATCGTCGAGTTGCCGCGACTCGTGTGGCAGCCGATTCTCAACGGCATCATCCTCGCCACCCGCCCGGCCAGGTCGGCCCAAAAATACGCAAGCATCTGGACAGCGGAAGGCTCCCCGCTCAAGGTTCACACCGAACGTCTGGCAGCCCTGCTCGACGATTCGCTCAATCACAGACACGAAACGGGCGACGACGGAATCATCGTCGCCTGGGCCATGCGCTATGGCGCGCCTTCCATCATCGACACGCTCACCGATTTGCGCGCGCACGGCGCCGACCGCATCCTGGTCGTGCCGCTTTACCCGCAATTTGCCGGGAGCACGACGGCCAGCGCGCTGGATGAAGTCGCGCAGGCCATGCGCATCTGGCGCAACCTGCCCGAACTGCGTTTCGTGCGCAGCTTCCCCGACGATCCCGGCTACATCGCCGCGCTGGCCGCAAGCGTGCGCGAGCACTGGGCGCAGCACGGCCGGGGAGATTGCCTGGTGACCAGTTTTCATGGACAACCGGCGCGCACCGATGAACTGGGCGACCCTTACCGCGCCGAGTGCCTCACCACAGCCCGTCTGCTCGGAGAGGCGCTGGCCCTGCCGCCTTCGAGCCTGCATGTAACGTTCCAGTCCCGTTTTGGCCCCGGCAAATGGCTGGAACCCTACACCCTGCCGACGCTCGAATCGCTTGCCGCCTCAGGCGTGAAACGGGTCGACGTAATCTGCCCCGGCTTCGCCGCCGACTGTCTGGAGACGCTGGAAGAAATCGCCATGCTGTGCCGCGACGCCTTCCTCAAACGTGGCGGCGAAACGTTCCACGCCATTCCCTGCCTGAACACCCGCCCGGAATGGGTTGGCGCGCTCGACGGGATCGTGCGGCGGCATCTGGCGGGGTGGATGTAGCGGGATTTATCTCAATTTCCCCAACTGTTGCCAAGGAAACATCAAGCAGCTAACATCCATGCAAATCCACATTTTAATTTTGGATTTGCATGGATAAATAATGGCTGACATGAGCTACCTGACTCGGGTTCACGAGGAAGCGGTACTCGACGCGCTACGGTTTTTCCCGGTGACGGCGCTGATCGGGCCACGACAATGCGGCAAGTCCACGCTCGCCCGACATCTGCTGGCGCGGCATTTTCCTGATAGCGTCTATCTCGATCTGGAACGGCCTTCCGATCTCAGAAAAATCGAAAACGCGGAGTGGTATCTCGCCTCGCAACTGAACAAGCTCATCTGCATCGACGAAATCCAGCGCATGCCTGAGCTTTTCCCACTGTTGCGCAGCCTCGCGGACGAATGGAACCGACCCGGAGCGTTTCTGATCCTCGGTTCCGCGTCACGCGATCTGTTGCGGCAAAGTTCAGAATCGCTGGCCGGAAGAATCCGCTATCTGCGGCTCTCCCCGCTGCTGTGGTCGGAAGTCTTCAGGGAAAGCGGCATGACGATGCAACGTTTTCTGTCGCGCGGCGGTTTTCCACGTAGCGTGCTTGCACCAAGCGAAAAAATGTCCGTCCACTGGCGGGAGAGTTTCATCACAACCTTTCTCGAACGGGACTTGCGCGAATGGTCGGGGTTTTCCGCCCCCACGATGCAGCGGCTCTGGCGAATGCTTGCGCATCTCTCCGGGCAGACGGCCAACTATTCGGCGCTGTCAGCCTCGCTTGGCGTCAGCGCAACCTCGGTGCGTAATTACGTCGATCTGCTGGCCGCCACCTTCATGGTGGAAATCGTGCCGCCATGGTTTTCCAATCTTGGCAAGCGTCTCGTCAAAGCGCCCAGGGTGTATGTCGCCGACACGGGTGTGGCGGCCACCCTGCTGGGTCTGGCATCGTTCGGCGACATGATGGCGCATCCGGCTTTCGGTGCGCTATGGGAAGGCGCAGTGCTGGCCCACCTGAAAGGCCATTTTCCCGATCTGGAAGTGTCTTACTACCGCACGACCAACGGCGCGGAAGCCGACTTCGTATTCAGGCATAAAACCAAAGTCTTCGCGCTGGAATGCAAGGCGTCGCTCTCTCCGACGCTCTCAAAAGGAAATTTCCACGCCTTCGAGGACATTGCCCCTGAACATGCCTATGTGGTGACTCCTGGAGGAGAACACTGGCAGATAGCGAAAAACGTCGAAGTCGTACCGCTGGATCGGTTGATTGGGGTGATTTCCGAAGTTTAAAAAAATCAATCCTCCACCAACCGCCACTCGCCTCTGCTCGTAGCAAAGTTGCTCGTCGAAACCGAGTTTGCCTCGGTCGCGGCCCCGCAGTGTTCGGCATGAACGAGCGCCAGCGCCCCTAAGCGATGCGCAACCACGGAAGCCACCTCGCGCCGGAAAGTCTCCTGCAGTTCCTCGGTCGCCAGTACCAGAGCGGACGGATTGATTTCGAGATAGGTCACCGGCTCCAATGAGACAATCGACATCGGCTGGCGATGATTGAGTCTGTCGAGCCAGGCCAGTTCACCGAAAATCGTTCCCGGCCCCAGTTCCATCACCCGGCGTCCCGAGACCGACAGTTCGACCCGGCCTTCCAGCAACACGCCGAAACGTTGTTCGGTATCGCCTTCCCTGATCAGCCTCATGTGCCCGGGCACATTGCGCCAGACGCTGATACGCAGCATTTCCCACAGTTCGACGTCGTCGAATTCAGTGAAAAACGCCTGCCTGCGCAATATCGAAAAGCGCGAAGTGTCGAGTTGGACGTCGTTTTCATCGACGATCTTGTAACGGACCGCCGAGAGGTCCTTGGCGAATTCCGCGCCGTTCTTGTAGCGCGAGTAGAGGTCTTTCTCCATCGCCTTGCGGATGACCATGTCCATCTGTTCGGACACGTCCGGGTTGAGGTGCGACACGAAAGGCGGATCGACGTTGATGATCTTGTAGACCAGTTGTGCCGGATTGGCGGCGCGAAACGGCAGCCTGCCCGCAAGCAGGTGGAACATCACCACCCCGAGCGAATAAAGATCCGTTTTCTGGTTGAGGGGATAGTTCTTGATCTGCTCCGGACTCATGTAGGCCGGAGAGCCGACCCCCATGATGAAGGTCGAATCCGCTTCGACCCTTTTATCGACATTGAGCGCCAGACCGAAATCGGTGATCCGTACATCGTCGTTTTCATCGACCAGGATATTGGCCGGCTTGATGTCGCGGTGCACGACGCCCTGCCGGTAAGCGTAATCGAGCGCCATGCAGCACTTGAAGATGATGCCGATCACCCGATACACGGGCAAACGGCGCTCGAAGCTGCAAAACCGCTCCAGGGTCGTGCCCGGAAAATACTCCATGACCACATAGGCCTGTCCCGGCTCGATCACCACTTCGTTGATTTTGATGATGTTGGGATGATTCAGCCGTCGCGCCACCGATTCCTCGGCTCGCAGCAGCTTGAGCAGGCGACGGTTCAACTTGGCCCCGTCACCGCTGTCGTCACCGAAACGGATGTGCTTGATCGCAACCGGCTCGGGAAAATCAGGATGCCTGGCCTCATAAACGGTCGCCGTCGCGCCGCGCCCGAGTTCACGTACGATCCGGAATCTGCCGATTGTCCCGGGTATCTGCTCCATTGCCCTTTGCCTCAATCTCTTGCCATTTTCTTGCTAGAACACGGCGCGCGCGGTATGAATGTTCCAGTGCTCACGCATTCTGTCACGCTCCCCGGCATCCACGGTATCCTCGGAAAATACCGCCTCGTCGGATAAGCGCTGCATTGCCCGATCATCACATTCCCAGCATCCTCAGGGAGACCTTCTTGAGTACCACCGTCGATCTTCTCATCCATCCGCGCTGGCTGATTCCGGTCGTTCCCGACAATGTCACGCTTAAGCACCACAGCATCGCCGTTCATGACGGCAAGATTGTCGATATCTTGCCTCAATCCGAAGCCCGCGCACGCTACCACGCCACAGACGACTACGAATTGTCTGCACACGCGCTGATTCCGGGGCTGGTCAACCTGCATGCCCACGCCGCCATGAGCCTGATGCGCGGCATCTCCGACGATCTGCCGCTGGAGCGTTGGCTCAGGGACGTGATCTGGCCGACTGAGACCCGGCACGTATCGCCTGCTTTCGTGCGGGACGGAACCCTGCTCGCCGCCTGCGAGATGCTGCGCGGCGGCATCACCACTTGCAACGACATGTACTTTTTCCCCGATGACGCGGCCCGGGCTTTCGCCGAAGCCGGTATGCGCGCCGTCATCGGGTTGATCGTGCTTGGCTTTCCCAGCGCCTGGGCGAGCGACGCCGATGACTGCCTGCGCAAAGGGCTTGCCGTCCGGGAAAAATGGCGCGGACACCCTCTCGTCGGTTTCGCTATTGCGCCTCATTCTCCTTACGCGGTTCCGGACGCGGGACTGGAACGCGCCGCCTGTCTGGCCGCCGAACTCGACCTGCCCATCCATATCCACGTTCACGAGACCGTGAGCGAAATCAATGAGAGCCTCGCCACCTTCGGCGTGCGCCCGATCGCCCGGCTCGAACGCCTGGGGTTGCTCGGCCCCAATGTCGCCGCCGTACACGTCGTCCATCCCAATGAAACCGAACTCGCCCTGCTCGCCCGGCGCGGTTGCAGCATCGCGCACTGCCCGGTATCGAACATGAAACTCGCGAGCGGCATCGCGCCCGTGCCCGCCATGCTCCGGCACGGCATCAACGTGGGACTGGGAAGCGATGGCGCCGCCAGCAACAATCGCCTCGATCTGTTCCAGGAAATGCGCCAGGCGGCGCTGCTTGCCAAAGTGGGCAGCCTCGATGCCAGCGCCGTTCCCGCACATAGGGCCCTCTCCATGGCTACGCTCGGGGGCGCGCGCGCACTCGGGCTGGATGAAATGATCGGTTCCATTGAAATCGGCAAGCGCGCAGACCTTTGCGCGGTCGCATTCGACAGCCCGTTCACGGCCCCCTGTTTCGACCCGATTTCCCATCTGATTTATGTTTGCGACCGCCAACAGGTCTCGCATGTATGGGTCGACGGCAAAATTCGCGTCCGAAATGGCGAAACACTGTTGCAAATCAGCTACAATGAATTGATTGCTATTGCATCGCTATGGCAAACTAGGCTCGTTTAGCTGAGTTGGATTTCCGCTCAACAGAAGTCGCTGAATAACAACCAAGGTTATTCGGCATAGTTCCTGCGGTACTGCATCGCCTTTCACAACTGAGGAAACCATGACCAAACACCATAAGAAGCTGCTCGCGCTGGCCGCCATTTCGCTCGGCCTGTCCGCTTCCACCGCTTTCGCGCAAGATGTCGTCGTCGACGGCAAGGGTGAAATCCCCTACGCGATCGACGGCCGCAACGTCGTTACCCGCAGCGGAGCCGGTTTGTGCTGGCGTACCGGTTACTGGACTGCGGCCGCCGCCGAAAACGCCCCGGCTGGCGAGTTCCCGGTCGGATGCGGCTGCGATGGCGACATCGTCCCGAAAGACAAATGCGAAGCTCCTCCTCCTCCCGCTCAGGTCGCTCAGCCTGAGGCCGCCCCCGTACAGGGAACGCCTGCGGCAATTGCCGAGGAAAAGGTTCGTCTGAATGCCGACCTCCTGTTCGCTTTCAACGAAGCCACGCTCAAGCCCGAAGGCCGTACCGCCCTGGCGAACGTTGCCGCCCAGGCCAAGGAACTGAAGCTTGAAGTCGTCATCGTGACCGGTCACACCGACCGCATCGGCGGGGACGCTTACAACCAGCGCCTGTCCGAGCGCCGTGCCGCTACCGTGAAGAACTACTTCGTTGAACAAGGCATCGACGCCTCCCGCGTCTACACCGAAGGCAAGGGCAGAACGCAGCCTGTGACGGGCACCCAGTGCAACAACGTCACCCCGCGCAAGGCGCTCATTGATTGCCTGCAACCGGATCGCCGCGTCGATATCGAAATCATCGGCACCCGGTAAGCTGGTAGCTGTTCCGTTTCACAAAAAAACCCTGCTCACGCAGGGTTTTTTGTTTTGCAGCCTTGCACGCATGTACAAATTTTGAGTAGTCTGTTGCGTCCATTCTCACCCGCTTACCTTTAGAGAATCCCATGAGCGCTCTCAATACCGATTCCTCGGAACTGGATAAATTCAGCGATCTTGCCCACCGTTGGTGGGATCCTGCCTCTGAATTCAGGCCGCTGCACGAAATCAATCCGCTCCGTCTCGGCTGGATCGACGGATTGGCGGGGCTTTCGGGCAAAAAGGCGCTCGATGTCGGTTGCGGCGGGGGCCTGCTGGCAGAGGGCATGGCCACGCGCGGCGCGGAGGTCACCGGCATCGACCTGTCCGAAAAGTCGATCAGTGTCGCCCGTCTGCATCTGTTCGAGAGCGAACTGAAAATCGACTACCAGCACATCTCGGCGGAAGCCCTTGCCGAGACGCACGCCGGGCAGTTCGACATCGTCACCTGCATGGAAATGCTCGAACATGTCCCCGACCCCGCCAGCATCGTTGCGGCCTGCGCGCGCCTGGCGCGTCCCGGCGGACATGTCTTTTTCTCCACCCTGAATCGCAATCCCAAGTCCTTCCTCTTTGCCATCGTCGGGGCTGAATACGTACTCAAACTGCTGCCGCGCGGCATGCACGATTACAACCGCTTCATCAAACCTTCCGAGCTTGCCCGGTTCTGCCGCGATGCCGAGCTCGTGACCACCGCCATGACCGGCCTGTCGTACAACCCTATTTCCCGCATCTACCGCCTGAGTCAGGACACCTCCGTCAACTACATGGTACAGACTCGACGTCCTGCCTGATCTTGAGGTTGAATTCTTCGCCCGCGTCCCCCACAATTCGGGGCATGGTTGTAATTCCGGCGAGTTGGAGACGTTCTGGACAGGGGTTCGACTCCCCTCACCTCCACCAAAGCGCAATCTGCAAGGGCGGGTGTGTTTTGGTGGGGGTGTCCCGGTTTCGACAGGGCGAGTGAAGGCAAGCAGGCAACCCGAGAGGCGACGGACGTAATCCGCGCAAATCCATAAACGCCAACGATGAGCGTTTCGCAGTCGCTGCTTAAGCTGATTGCCGGGGCCGCTGAAGCCTTGTAACCCAAGACAGCCGGTGGGGACTTCGGTCCCCATCGTCATTTTGCGTGTTCCATCCGCGTCAGCGCGTCAAAAGGACACAGGCGTGATCGGCGGTTCAGATATACTTCAGCGTTTTGTTCACTGACCGCGTCCCGATGGATATCCAGACTTTTATCGTTGCACTCCTGCTTGGCATTGTCGAAGGGCTGACCGAGTTCCTGCCGATTTCCTCGACAGGGCACCTCATCATCGTCGGCGACTTGCTTGGCGCCAACGACGACATCTACAAAGTCTTCGAAATCGTTATCCAGCTCGCTGCCATTCTCGCGGTATGGTGGGTCTTCCGAACGAGGATCGCCGAGCTCGTGGTCGGAACCTTGCGCAAGCCGCGCGACCGTTCCGCTATCCGTTTCGTGTTGATGCTCTTGCTTGCCTTTCTGCCCGCAGCCATCCTGGGCGTGCTTTTTCACAAAACAATCAAGCAGGTGCTGTTCAATCCCTTTGTCGTTGCAGGGGCGCTGATCGTAGGCGGCTTCATCATTATCATTGTCGAGCGATACCTTCGGAATCGTCCGCGGGAGATGGATATCAACGACATCACCACAAGTACCGCCGTCAAGATCGGCTTTGCGCAGGCGCTAGCGATGATCCCAGGCACTTCGCGCGCGGGCGCGACGATCATCGGCGGGGTGGTGTTCGGCCTTTCTCGCAGGGCGGCCACGGAATTTTCTTTCTTCCTCGCCATCCCGACCATGCTCGGCGCTACGGTGCTGGATGTCTATAAGAACTGGCATCTGTTCAAACTGGAACACGTCCCGCTTTTCACGGTCGGCTGCATCGCCTCGTTCCTCTCGGCAATGTGGGCGGTGCGCTTCATGCTGCGCTACATCTCCACCCACGACTTCGTACCATTTGCCTACTACCGGATCGTCTTCGGGGTGATCGTGTTCGCGACCGGGTATTTCAACCTCGTGGACTGGAGTGTGCCGAATTGAGCGCGCGGCGGTAACCCATGTTTGTCCTGTTTGAAGAGGAAGGCAGTTTCAGGGCTGGAACCGTACTGGCGGATAACGACAGTTCGCTCCAGGTGGAGAACACGCGCGGCAAGCGGGTGAAGCTGAAGCGCGCCAACTTGCTGCTCGAATTTCGCGACCCCGCGCCTGCCGATTTGCTCACCCGCGCACAGATCGCCGCCGACGAATTCGATACGGATTTCCTGTGGAGCGTCTGTGGCGACGAGGAATTCGTTTTCACGGAATTTGCCGCCGATTATTACGGCCACGCGCCGAACGCAGTAGAGGCCGCCGCGATGCTGTTTTCGCTGCACGCTGCGCCGATGTGGTTCCACCGAAAGGGCAAAGGGCGTTTCCGCAAGGCGCCGGAAGACATTCTGCACGCGGCCAAAGCGGGCATGGAGAAAAAACGCCAGCAAGCCGAAGCCATCGAGCGGATGCGCGCGGAACTGGCGGCAAAACGGTTGCCCGCTGAATTCGACGGCATGATCTCCCAATTGCTCTATCGCCCCGACCGTAACCGCATCGAGGTGAAGGCGCTGGAAGCGGCCTGCGTCGACACGGGATTGTCTGCGGCAAGATTGCTGCTGGAATGCGGTGCGCTTTCATCGAGCTACGACTATCACTACAACCGTTTCCTGTTCGAGCAGTTCCCGGAGGGCACGGATTTTCCGGCTTTCGATCCGCCCGTTTTCCCGGCCGACCTGCCGCATGCGGAGGTGGCTGCGTTTTCGATCGACGATGCCTCGACCACGGAGATCGACGACGCCTTTTCCGTTACGCCTCAACCGGGCGGCGGCTGGAAGATCGGCATCCACATCGCCGCGCCTGCCCTGGGTTTTACGCGCGGCTCTACACTGGATGCCATCGCGCGCAGGCGCTTGTCCACCGTCTACATGCCGGGCAACAAGATCACGATGCTGCCCGATGACGTGGTCTCGACCTTTACGCTCGACGCGGGCAGCGCCCGCCACGCCATGTCGCTTTACCTCGACGTGCGCGCCGACCTGACCATCACCGCCCACGAGAGCCGCATCGAGTTCGTGCCGGTTGTCGCCAACCTGCGCCACCACGACATCGAACCAATTTTCAACGAAACGACCCTGACGAAAGGCGGCCCGGATTTTCCCTGGAAAAAGGAACTCACCCTGCTCTGGGAACTCGCCACGGTGCTCGAAGCCGGGCGCGGCAAACCCTCGGGAAACGCAAATCAGATGGATTTCGCCTTTTCCGTCGACTGGGCGCAACAAACGCCGGACGGCCCCGGCGTGGTTTCCATCGGAAAACGGCAGCGCGGCGCCCCGCTGGACAAGCTCGTCTCCGAACTGATGATCCTTGCCAATTCCACCTGGGGTCGGTTGCTCGATGAGTCCGGCGTGGCCGGCCTGTACCGTGTGCAGGGCGGCGGCAAGGTGCGCATGGCAACGGTGGCCGCTTCACATGAGGGACTTGGCGTCGATTGTTATGCGTGGTCGAGTTCTCCGCTGCGCCGTTACACCGATCTGGTCAACCAATGGCAAATCGCCGCCGTGCTCAACGGAACCCCCCCGGCCTTTGCGCCCAGATCGACCGATCTGCTGGAGGCGATGCGTGATTTTGAACAGACTTACGCCGAGTACATTGAGTTCCAGCGCCGCATCGAGCGTTACTGGTGCGTGCGATGGTTGCGACAAAACGAAGCGCGCACGCTGGAGGCTATCGTTTTGCGTGACAATCTCGTCCGCCTCACCGACATACCGTTCATTTTCAAGATGTCTTCGCTCCCCCCCCAATTGCCCGGCTCGAAAATCAGTCTGGTCATCACGGGCAGCGATCTCATTGATGTCGAAGTCGATGCCCGCTATCTTGCCACCTTGGCCGAACCCGGCCCGGAGGCGCAGGAAGAGATCGAATACTGACAGAAACGAAACAAAATCCGCTATGTCCTTTTGATTGAATCGCCCGAGACCAGATTGCTTGCGTAGAATCCATCCATGGCAATGAAGCTACCCTCTCTTTCCGCACTATGGAGTTCCGGTCAGAACAAGCGGCTGACCACTGGATTCGTCACATCGGTCACGGTGCACGTCCTGGTGCTGCTCATCCCTATCGCCGTAACCGAAATGGCTGCGTTACAAGCGCCCACCCTCGACGTGATTCTCGTCAATGCACGCCACAACACAATCCCGAAAGACCCGCAGGCGCTGGCGCAAGCCAGTCTCGACGGAGGCGGCATCAACAGCGAGGATGTCCGCGCCACTTCACCGCTACCGCCACAGAACAGCACGCGCGACGGCAATGATCTGGCCGACATGGTGCGTGGACAGCAATCGTTACTACGGCAGCCGCAACTCGAACAGGTTCTGACCCAGGAAAATAGTACCGTCGCCATTGCCAGGCCAAACACCCCCGACGACAAGCCTTCCGCGCCGCAGCCCGTCACCGGCGCGGACGCTGCGGACGCTGCGGCAATGGAGCTCAAGCTCGAAGCCGAAATCGCTGAAAAATTCCGTGCCTACAACCAACGTCCGCGCCGCAAGCAGATCGGCGCGCGCACGCAGGAATACCGTTTTGCCCAGTACATCGAAAGCTGGCGCGCCAAGGCCGAACGCATCGGAGAGTTGAACTACCCTGCCGCCGCGCGCGGCAAGATGTACGACAGCCTGGTGATGACGGTTTCCATCAAAAAAGACGGCTCCATTGAAAGAGTCGTCATCAGACGCCGCTCGAAGTACCCGGTCCTGAACGAAGCGGCGGAACGGATCGTCCGCCTGGGCGAACCCTACGCGCCGTTCCCCCCCGAAATCGCCCGGGATACCGATATCCTCGAAATCACCCGTACCTGGATGTTTACAAACGACAAAATCGGGGTCACTACAAAATAACGGCGTTTCCTGTCATAATCCGCGCGATACCGCCCAGGATAGTTGCCCGCAATGGATCGTTATGCCCTCATCGGCCATCCCGTTGAGCACAGCAAATCGCCCCTCATCCACGCCGCGTTTGCACGCCAGACGGGGCAGGAGTTGGACTATCGGGCGTTACTCGCGCCGCTGGATGGTTTCTCCGATACCGTGCGGATGTTCCGCGCGGAAGGCGGGCGCGGAGCCAACATCACGGTGCCGTTCAAGATCGAAGCCTGTTCGCTCGCCACCCGCCTGACAGAGCGGGCCAAGCTGGCCGGAGCCGTCAACACGTTCGCTTTCATGGATGACGCCATCGTCGGCGACAATACCGACGGTATCGGGCTGGTGCGCGATCTCATCGTCAATCTCGCCTGCCCGCTCGCCGGTCGTCATGTGCTGCTGCTCGGCGCAGGCGGCGCTGCGCGCGGAGTCCTCTTCCCCCTGTTCCAGACCAGGCCCGTCTCCCTGACCATCGTCAACCGCACCGTTGAGCGCGCACAGGAACTTCGCGCGGCCTTTGTGCACCACGCCGGTCAAACCGCCTTTACCGCCGGAAGTTTCAAGGACCTCGGCGGATGGGAATTCGATGTCGTCATCAACGCTACCTCCGCGAGCCTCGGAAAAGAGTCCCTGCCCCTGCCCAAAAACATTCTTGCGCCCGATGCGTTCGCCTACGACATGATGTACGGCGCGGGTGACACGCCCTTCCTGGCCTGGGCGCGCGCAGCCGGTGTTGCCCGCTGCTCCGACGGACTCGGCATGCTGGTCGAGCAGGCAGCGGAGTGTTTCGCTCTCTGGCGGGGGGTGCGCCCGAACAGCGCGCCCGTGCTCTCGAAATTGCGCCAGAAGATGGCGCTCAACGCTTGAAAAAACACCTTTTTCGTTGGCTGTGGCGCGGCCTGTTGCTGGCGCTCATGCTCGCGCTCGCCATACAGCTCTGGTTTTTCATCCAGATTTTTTACTGGCGCGACAATAACCCTTCCAACACCCGTTTCATGCGCCTCGCGCAAGCCGAATTGCAGACCAGGAATCCAAAAAGCAGACTGGTCCATACCTGGATCCCTTACGAGCAGATCTCCATCCACCTCAAACGCGCCGTCATCGCCGCCGAGGACGGACGCTTTCTCGAACACGATGGCTTCGACCTGGACGGCATCCAACTCGCGCTGGAAAAGAACCTTGCCCGTGGGCAGACGCGGGCGGGCGGCTCCACCATCACACAGCAACTGGCAAAAAACCTGTTTCTGTCGCCAACCCGCAGTTATCTGCGCAAGGGACAGGAAGCCGTCATCGCCATGATGATCGAGGCGCTGTGGAGCAAGCGCCGCATTCTGGAGGTGTATCTGAACGTCGCGCAATGGGGGGAGGCCATTTTTGGCGCAGAAGCGGCAGCCCGGCACTACTACCGCTCCTCCGCCGCCCGCCTCGGCCCGGAAGAAAGCGCCCGTCTCGCGGTCATGTTGCCCAATCCGCGTCGTTATGGGCGTTCTTTCGGCCCGGTTCAGCAGGCGCGCGCCCAACGCATCCGCTCTTACATGGACGGCACGCCTGTGCCATGAAAAAACCGCTCACCCCTCATCCGCAAGTGAGGGCGCGAGCACGATCCGGGTCTCTTTTTCGATGAACCCGAGGAAAAACACCATCGCCGCTTCCGACGCCGCAACACAGCCTGCCGTGGGGTTGCCGGTGGTCACGTGCAGGAAAATCGCCGAACCCTTGCCGGGGATGATGGGGGCGGTGTTGTAGTTGATCGACGCCACGTATTTGTATTGCTTTTCGTAGTCCGCAAGCCGTTCGGCGGATGACCAGTCAGCGTCCGGCGCGTCCGCGCGCGCCCACTGGTTGTAGAACTTCGAGGCCGGATCATCCACCCAGACATCCGTTGGAGAAATCTTCAGGTATGGCAGCGATGCGCCGGGGTCCTCCGCGTTGCCGAAAGCGCGGCCAAACGTGAACACCCCCGTGGGCGTTGCGCCATCCCCTTCGTGTTTGTCTTTCCTGAAACCATTTTTTCCGAGCCAGCCGTCCGTGGTAAACCGCAAAGTCCAGACGCCGTCGACCCTGGCGTAGGCGCGCAGCAACGCCCGGTTTTTCTTCCCGCCTGTTCCATCGCGTTCAGTCACGACGATCATCCTTGCCACACCGCCTGCGTGTTTATCCAGCGCCTGTTGCGTGGGGGCATCGACCGGCATGGGGTCACGCACCGGGAAATCGAAAAACGTCTTCGGATAGGGTTCATCCTTCAGACGGTAATGCCACCATTCCTCCCCCAGACGACTGAATCCGCGCGCTTCCATCGCCGCCCGCAAAATGGCGCGATTCGCAGCCTGTGCCGAAGTGATCTCCTTCGCGGCATGATGTGAGATTTTTCCGAAGAGATCGAAGGGAGAACCCATATCGACCTCCTGCCCGCTTTTCAACTCGATCAGGGTCAAATCCAGCACGCTGCCGCGCGAGTGCCCGCTTCGCCTGCCGATATACCCTTCATTGAACAGCATCGCCTTGTCCACGTCCGGATAGAACCGCGCTTTCATCCGCGTGTCGCTCAGATCTTCCGCCCACCGGACGAAGTGCCGCACGGCCTGCTCCGGCCGGTAAGCATCGAAAATCTTCAACCCGTAGCCTTTTTTCTGTAAATCACCACTCACCGCCTTGAGCGCCGCTGCTGCCTCCACGCTCAAAATGGCCTGCGGCGCTTCATATCCATCGGCCCGCGTCCCCATGAAGTTATCCGTACCGAAATAACGAATATCGAGCGCTGCTTCCGGGACAACATCCTGTACGAACACGAAGCCCTTTGGCGGATAGGCTGCATCATCGGCCCGCGCAAATCCTGCGCAGAGGCAAAGGAATAAAAAAAGCGCGGCGATGAATGGATTTTTAGGGAAACTCTGCAAAACCCCTCCTGTCATTCTGCGCGTAGCGAAGCGAAGTCGCAGAATCCAGACGCCGCGTGGATCCTGCGACTTCGCGCAGGATGACAAACGGAGGCATGCGGGGTTTTGCAGAGATTCCTTAGGAGTCATTTCTCTTTCTTTCCAGACGAAAAGTAATTGGCGGAAATACCGGAAACCATCACCAGCGCTATCCCCAGGAATTCCATCCACCCCAGATGTTCGCCCCAAAAAATGACGCCGAACAGCGTGGCAAATACCACCGCCGTATACGTCAGGCTCGCGCTTAACAGCACCTTGCCCCGTGAATAGGCGCGAGTCATTGCCAATTGCCCCAGCGTAGCGAACCCTCCCGTTCCGGCAAGCATGAAAAATCCCCGAAGGGTGATTGGATTCAAGCGTGAAAAAGCAATCCAGATCAGGCTCAACAACGTGGAGATGAGCGAAAAATAAAACACCGTGCGCGCCGTCGGTTCCCCGCGCCGTCCCAGGTCGCTCACATCGAAATACACCATTGCCGTCAGAACGGCAGAAGCCAGCGCCACCGTTGCACCGAACAGGATCTGTTCCTCAAACGACGGATGCAGCAAAAAGACGACCCCCAGAAATCCCAGCCCCAACGCGAGCGCGACCCCCAAATTGGCTTTAAGTCCGCGAAAAAACATCAACATCAGCATCAGGAACACCGGAGAGGTGTAATTCAGAGTCACCGCCGTTGCCAGCGGCAACAGGGAAATGGCGTAGAAATAAACCGACAGCGAACAAAACCCCGTCACCCCCCGCTTCACATGCCGGTGCCAATGCTTTGTTGCCAACTGCACATTGCGCCAGCGTACCAGCGCCAGCATGATGAAAAACATGATTGCCGAGCGATAAAACACGATCTCCGCCAGCGAATAACCTTCCTTCGCCGAGAGCTTGACGCACACCCCCATGCCTGCAAAGAAAAAACCGGCAACGATCATCCACAGGGATTGCATGGCAAGGATTCGATGAGAAGATTACACAAACAGCATATGGAATGAATGCCTTCCGGAATGCAGGCTCTCCATTCTTCAAAAAACGGATTACAGATTATACTTGGCCTTCAGCATCCCTATTGCCAACGTGCCCATACGACGCCCCGCTCTCCTGAAGCGCATCCATGAGCAAAATTCTCCTTACTGGTTCCAGCGGCTTCATCGGGCAGGCGTTGGCGCGCCGCCTCCTCGCGGAGGGGCATCGCCTGAGGTTGCCGGTCAGGTCCCCGCTTTCCTGGCAATCGGATAACGCAATGGTTTTCCAGTTCGACGGACTCGCAGCCCCCACGGATTGGTCGGCAGCGCTTGTCGGCATTGATGTGGTCATCCATTGCGCTGGACGCCCGCATAGCATGAATGACACCGGCTCAAACCCGTTGGCCGAGTATCGCCGCTGCAATGTCGAAGGTTCCGTGCGCCTCGCCAGTCAGGCCGCGCGCGCCGGAGCGCGGCGCTTCGTGTTCGTGAGCGCGGTCGAGGTCTGCGGCGAACAGTCTCAACCCAATCAACCCTTCTCCGTCGAATCCGTCCCTGCGCCGGTCAGTCCTTACGCCATCTCCAAACTCGAAGCCGAGCGCGCTCTGTTTGCGCTGACCGCAAGCAGCAGCATGGAAATCACCATCATTCGCCCGCCCCCAGTCTATGGCCCCGGCGTGAAGGGCGATTTTCATACCCTGATGCAGTGGCTCGATCGCGGCAAGCCCTTGCCGCTGGCGGATGTCGAGAACCAACGCAGCATGATTTCACGCAGCAATCTCGTCGATTTTCTGACGAAATGCGTCCATCATCCCGCTGCCGCCGGACACATCCTGCATGTGAGTGACGGCAGAGATCTGACGATTTCCGCCCTGGCGGCCCGGCTCGGCGAAGCGCTGGAAAAACCTCCGCGACTCACGCATATGTCCGCCTGGCTGCTCAAAAGCCGCGCCCGTCTGTCCGGGCGATACGCGCTGATCGAGCGTTTGAAAACCCTCATGCAGGTCGACATCGAGCATACCCGCCGTTTGCTCAACTGGACCCCGCCCTATGAAATCGACGACTCTCTGGCGCAGACAGTGGCACACTACCGCCGGCACATGCAGAACTGATGCTGCATCGCCGCACGAAACAGCAACCATCCATTAGAATTTTTAATATGCCAATCCGCATTTCTGTATACACTCTCCTGATCTTTCTCTTCGACCTCCTGGCTGTCGTCGTTGCCTGGACAGGCGGGTTATTGATCCGCTTCAATTTCGTATGGCCGTCCAATAGCGGGTTTCCCACGCTTTTGACCCTTGCGGCATTGCTGCCCATTCATGCCCTGGCTTGCCACTGGGCTGGGCTGTATCGCGGTATCTGGCGATTTGCCAGCGTGCCCGATCTCAAGCGCGTATTGCATGCGATTGGCGCCTCAACCATCGGGCTGGTGATGGTCAAGGCGCTTTCCGGCCTTCCGGGTTCAGCGTTGCCGCGCGCAATGCTCGTGCTCTATCCGTTGTTGCTCGCCACCATCATGTGCGGGGGTCGGCTGGCCTGGCGGATGTGGAAAGAGTATCGAATATCCCGTGGCCTGCCCACATCCGGGAAACCGGTCATCATCGTCGGCGCGGGCAACAGCGCCAAAATGTTGATCCATGCGCTCAAAGGCAGCGCCGAGTGGAGCGTCGTCGCGCTGCTCGACGACGACCATACCAAGTGGGGGCGAGAACTCTCCGGCATCTCTGTCGAAGGCGGCGTCGATGCCCTGCCCGGAACGCTGAAAAAACACCATGCGGCGCATGTCATCCTCGCCATGCCCTCAGCCCCGCCCGCCGTCATCAAACGCGCCGCCAACATCGCCGTAGACGCGAACGCCAAGGTATTCATCGTGCCGGGTATCGAGGAATTGATGTGTGGCCGGGTGGAAATTGATGCCATGCGCCCGATCGAAGTCGAAGATCTGCTCGGGCGGGAGCCGGTACATATCAATGCGGCGCACGTGCATCAGGTTTTCGCCCACCGCACGATTCTCGTCACCGGCGCGGGGGGGTCGATCGGCAGCGAATTGTGCCGCCAGCTTGCCAAGTTCGAACCGGAGAAGCTGATCCTGCTGGAAATCAGCGAATTCGCGCTTTATTCGATCACGGAATGGTTCGCTTCCCGCCATCCTGAAGTGACTGTCATCCCGTTGATCGGCGACGTCCGGGACGAGGCGCGCATCGAAGAGGTTTTCTCTATCTGGCATCCGCAGGCCGTCTTCCATGCCGCCGCATACAAACATGTTCCTCTGATGGAAACCGGCAACGCCTGGCAGGCGGCATCCAACAACGTCCTGGGCACGCTCCGGCTGGCCCGTTGCGCTCACCGTCACGGCGTGGAACGTTTCGTGTTGATCTCCACCGACAAGGCCGTCAACCCGACCAACATCATGGGCGCCACCAAACGGCTGGCCGAAATGGTCTGTCAGGCGTTTTCCGTGTCGGGCAATACCCGTTTCGGAATCGTGCGCTTCGGCAACGTGCTCGGCAGTTCGGGCAGCGTGGTTCCCAAATTTCAGGCCCAGATCGCCCAGGGCGGGCCTGTCACCGTAACGCACCCGGAAATCACCCGTTACTTCATGTCCATTCCCGAAGCGGCGCAATTGGTGCTCCAGGCCGCCGCTCAGGAAGAGCGCGGGGAAATTTTCGTTCTCGACATGGGAGAACCGGTAAAGATCGTCAATCTGGCGCGCAGCATGATCCGACTATCGGGATACACCGAAGCGCAGATCGCCATCGAGTTCACCGGCCTGCGTCCGGGAGAAAAACTCTACGAAGAATTGCTGGCCGACGCCGAACAGACGCTCCCTACGCCTCATCCGAAGTTGCGGATCGCGCGTTCGCGCCAAGTTGAGGAAGATTTTCTCGGCAACCTGCAAAACTGGCTGGAAGCCTCCGCTCCGCTCGACGATGAAACCGTGCGCCGCGACATCCGGCAATGGGTGCTCGAATACGCGCCGTCACCGTCCGAAACCGGCGCGTGTCCGCCAAAGAGCGCGGCATGAAGGAAAATGTCATGGTGGACAGTGGATATCAAGGATACCTACAACGCAACTTTTTGTGATGCGTGTGATAATCGGAACAGGAGCTTTCTATAGTATTTTTCTATGAAGAACTCTCACTCCAGAAAATCTCGCCAACTTTTCGGGAACACTGCAAAATCCATATCTGGACAACCCGGGGATGATATGGATACGCCTTCCAAACCTACGCACAAGCCTCCTTCGGAACTGCCCTTGCGTTCGTTCCTTGTCTGTCTGCTAACAGACGGCGTCATTCCGCTGGCCGGGGGCGACGAATCCCTGATAAGGGAAGCTCGGGCGCTCTCCGATGAACTGCTCGACGCCAATCTGACGCACAGCGGTTTCGCTTCCCACCTCGAACAACTCATCAGCCGCATGGAACGGGTCGGATCGGAGCACCTGGCCGTGCGCGAGGCGCTGCTCAATCTGGTACGCCTGATCGTCGTCAACATTCGCGAACTGGTCATCGACGACAGTTGGTTGCATGGTCAACTGTCCGCCATCACCGAGACGTTTTCCGGCCCACTCAGCCTGCGGGCGCTCGATGATGTCAGTCAGCAGCTACGCGATGTCATCCACAAGCAAAGCCGCCTCAAGCGCGAACTCACCGAGGCTCAGTCCCATCTGAAAACGATGCTCGCCGGCTTCGTCGATCGCCTCTCGGAAGTCACCGGTACAACCGGCGAATACCAGGATCTGCTCGCTCACAGCGCGCGCCGCATTGGCGAGGCCAACAACATCGCCGACCTCTCGGAAGTTGTCGGAGAACTGGTGTCCGGGACCCACCAGACCCGGGAATCGACCCTCCGCGCCGAACAGGAACTGACCGAACTGCGCGAACGGGTCGATAGCGCCAACCGCGAAATTGCACGTTTGCAGCAGGAACTGGACGCGACAAGCCGGCTCGTGCGTCACGACTCGCTGACCGGCGTACTCAACCGCAAGGGACTCTCCGAAGCGATCACACGGGAAGTTTCCCGCGCGCGCCGCAAAGGAACCCCCCTGTGCATCGCGATGATCGACATTGACGACTTCAAGAGGTTCAACGATGCGTATGGTCACGTATTCGGCGATGAAACCCTGTGCCACCTCACGCGCACCGTGACCGAAACCCTGCGTCCACAGGACGTGGTCGCGCGTTATGGCGGCGAGGAATTCGTCATTCTGCTGCCGGACACCCCCCTCCATGCCGCCAACGCCACCCTCGTGCGCTTGCAGCGCGAACTGGCCCGCCGGATTTTCCGCGCCCCCGACAATGAGCGCCTGCTCATCACCTTCAGTGCAGGCATCGTCCTGCTCTCCCCCGATGAAGACCCTGAAACGGCCATCTCCCGGGCGGACGAAACCATGTATGCCGCCAAGCGCGCCGGCAAGAACCGCGTTTTCACGGCAGCGTGAAATCGGGAAGGGTTGTCATCACCCGGCATTCACTACAATGAAATCGTTTCCAATCCGGGCGACTCCCGATGTCAGAGAAATTCCCTCTCCAGCCTCTGCTTGATCTCGCCAACGTTCGCATGGATGAGGTCACCCGCGAACTCGGTGAACTGATTGCTTCCGAGCGCAGCTGTCAGCAGAAACTGGAATTGCTACAGGGCTACCGTAACGAATACGGCGAACGCTTCATCGAAGCCGCGCGCAGCGGCATCGGCTCCGAGGCGATGCGCAATTACACCAGTTTCCTTGGCCGTATCGACGAAGCCATCGAGGTTCAACGGAAAATCGTGGAGCAGTCACAGCTCTCCACCTCGCAGGGCCAGCAGCAATGGGTGGAGCAACGCAGCAAGGTACGCGCCTTCGACACCCTTTCGCAGCGTTTCCAGAACGAACTTGCCCGCAAGACATCACGCCAGGAACAGCGCGCCAGCGATGAACACGCCAGCCGCAAATTCCGCGAGCACCACGGCAAACCCTCCTGACACCACCCCGTCGGCTTCGCCGCCACCCCTCCTCGGAGGGGAATGGCTTCCCCCAGCCTGGCAAGTCGACAATTCCCCTCCGAGGAGGGGCGCCCGAAGGGCGGGGTGGTCATTCCCCTGGCACACCCCTTGCTTCAGTAGCCTGGAACACATGCAAACAAGGGCAAGATCATGGGTACTCCGGTTTCCAGCGGCGCGTTGAATCTCTCCGCTTCCAGCGCAGCGGCAAATTCCGATATCAGCCGCAGCGCCGCCAATACCACGCTGAAACTCAGTTTTTCCGACCTTTTGCGCGACGGGTTCAAACCCCGCGCCCCCGAAATCTCCCCGCTGGCGAACACCCGTCCCGCGTCCGCGTCTACGCCCGCGCGTACCCCTTCACCTCCCGAAACCTCGCGTGAAGCCTCGCGCGCACCCGGCGATTCCTCCTCTCCTGCCTCCAAGCCCCCACGTTCATCAGAAGAGTCCGCACGCGCCCAAAACAACCCGGCCGAGACCGGGCAAGCCGCGAAACGTCCGATCGAGACGCAAGATTCCGCCCCCCCCCGACAGGCAAACGCCGGAACCGGCAAATCCACTGAAAACAGCGAAAAAGATTCCGAAAACATCACATCGCGCACCCTCCAACCCCAACTCATGGATAACGCGATTTCGCCGGATTTACCGGCAACGATTGCCGCCCTGCTGAACGGAATTGCCGGAGAAATCGTGGAAAACGCCCCAGGCAACGATGCCGACCCTGAGACATCCACCCGAAGCGCGCCCACGCACACGGGTCATCCCCGGTATTCGACCACGACCGACAGCCTCTCCACACGGACCGCAGTTCCCGTCGCCATGCAAGGTGAAGCGGAAAGCAGTGGCACGGAAAGCAACGCCGACGGCAACACGAACACATCCGCCGCATTCACGGGACACGCCTCCCGGCATCCCGCCTCCGCCATTGCGCCTGCACTGCAAGGCCAGACCACTGCACTCGACAAGACCGCCGTACCCGACCTGATCACGAACGCCGCCAATGCGCTTTCGATGACCCCGCGCGAGGACGGCGTCGCACGAACCGCTTCAAGCGGAACCACGACCAATGATATTGCCATATTCAATCCTCCACGGCTGCCAACCCAGGCAGCCGCAGCCCTGCCCCAATTCACCATTCCGGTGAACACGGGACAAAGAGCCTGGGCCGAGGAAATCGGCAACCGTGTCATGTGGATGCTGGGCCGTGCCGAAAGCCGGGCCGAGCTCATCCTTACCCCCCCCCTCCTCGGTAAGGTTGAAGTCTCGATCCATCTCAACGGCGATCAAAGCACGGCCCAGTTTTTTGCCTCCTCGCAATCTGCGCGCGAGGCGCTGGAACAGGCCATGCCCCGTCTGCGCGAACTGCTCGCGCAGGCGGGGATCAACCTCGGGGAAGCCAGTGTGAACACTTCGGCCGAAGACCGCTCACAGGACGGCGAAAACACGCACCGCACGGGCGCGCGCGCCCTCGATGCCCATCATGGCGATGGAGATGCCTCGGTTATCACAGACTTGAATTGGACAAGTCTGAATAATGGGCTGATCAACACTTTCGCCTGAAGCGGGTAAATAAGGGGCGCTACGCCCCACTTTTCCACGCTTGGCGGAAGACACAGGCCCACGATAATCAAGCGTAGAAAAGGAGAACCCGAATGGCGCCAACAGCCAAGATTTCCGCCACGGAACCCCCAACTCCCGCACCCGCCAAACGGGGCGGCAAGCTGCTCATCATCATCCTGCTGATCGCGGTATTCATCCTCATCCTCGTGATCGGGGGCGTGGCCGCGCTGTTGATGATGAAAAAAGGCCCAAGCGCCAGCGCCAATCATGAATCCGCCTCGGCAGCAGCGCCCGCGCCTGCGCCGTTTCTGTTTACCTCTGCGGTCGATCTCAGCAAACCGCCGGTATTCGTCCAGTTGGACCCCTTCACCGTCAATCTGCGCGCCAGGGAAGGCGAGGACAACCGCTATTTGCAGACAGACATCACCCTGAGAGTCAATGACCAGAAAACCGCCGATGCGCTCAAAGGCTGGATGCCCGAAATACGTAACCGCATCAATCGGATACTGACCTCGAAATCCATTTCCGACATACAGAACGATTTGAGTCACGAAAAGGTGCAAAACGAAATCCTGAGAGAGCTGAACACCATGTTCGGCGTCCCGCCCCCGCCGCCCGAAGTTCCGCTGGCTCAAGCCCCGCTAGGCCCCATCCAGGGCGTGTTGTTCATTTCCTTTATCGTTCAATGACGGAAACAAGGCCATGTCCTCGGATTTTCTCTCTCAGGAAGAAGTTGACGCGCTGCTGCGCGGCGTCAATGGAGAGACGGACGAGCCCACCGCCGAGGAAGTGGAACAGGGTGGCGTGCGTGACTACAACATGGCTACCCAGGAGCGCATCGTGCGCGGGCGCATGCCCACGATGGAGCTCATCAACGAACGTTTTGCGCGCTACCTGAGAATCGGCCTCTTCAACTACATGCACCGCAACGTCGAAGTCTCGGTCGGCCCGATCAAGGTACAGAAATACGCCGAATTCGTCCGCAATCTGGTCGTGCCGACCAATCTCAATCTGGTGCTCGCCAAGCCTTTGCGCGGAACGGGACTCGTCGTATTCAACCCCAAGCTCGTCTTCACCGTCATCGACAATATGTTCGGCGGCAACGGGCGATTTCAGACACGGGTGGAAGGCCGGGATTTCACGCCCACCGAGCAACGCATCATCCAGGGATTGCTCCGCGTGGTGTTCACCGAATATGCCCGGTCATGGAGTCCGGTCTTTCAGATCGAACTCGAATACGTGCGATCGGAAATGAATTCACAATTCGCCAACATCGCCACACCTTCCGAGATCGTCGTCGCGATCGGCTTCACCCTGGAAATGGGCGATACCCAGTCCGACATGCACATCTGCTTTCCCTACTCGATGCTGGAACCGATCCGCGATCTGCTCTACTCGACGATGCAAAGCGACCATCTCACTCAGGACAGACGTTGGGTCACGATGCTGTCGCAGGAATTGCAGGGCGCGGAAGTTGAACTCGTCTGCAATCTCGGTACGGCCAAGGCTACCTTGCGCGACATCGTCAACATGCGCGCCGGCGACGTCATTCCGCTCAGCGTCCCCGAGTTTCTGGAAGCCGAAATCGACGGCGTACCCATCCTCGAATGCCGCTCCGGAAGCCGGAACCGTCAATACGCCATCATGGTCGAAAAAATGATCGGCAGCAGCGAACCCCTCAACATGCTGGCAGGAGGCCAACACCATGGCTGACGACGATAACGACATCGAGACCCCAAGCGACCCCCCGATCAGCGAAGACGATTGGGCCGCCGCCATGCAGGAACAGGCTCAGCCTGACAACACGACCGAAGCGGGTGACGACGGCATCAATGAGGACGACTGGGCCGCTGCCATGCAGGAGCAGGCCGCATCCGAGAACGCCATCGACCAGGAAGCCGAAAAGGTTGCCGCCGATCTCGCCGCCGCCGCCAACTCGCCCTATCAGGCAAAACCCGCGAGCCAGCTTTTCGAAGACCTCGGCGACGGAAGCAAGCCCCGTTCGCTCAACGACTACGACATGATTCTGGACATTCCCGTCCAGATCACCGTCGAACTCGGGCGCACCAAGATCACGATCCGCAACCTGTTGCAACTGGCCCACGGCTCCGTCGTGGAACTCGACGGTCTGGCCGGAGAACCGATGGACGTGCTGGTCAACGGAACCCTGATTGCGCAGGGCGAAGTCGTCGTCGTCAACGACAGATTCGGAATACGGCTCACCGACATCATCACGCCCGCTGAACGCATGCGGAAACTTCGCCATTGAACCGGCCTGCTTTGGTGACCCCGCGATGAAACTGCCGCCCGCCTTTCTCGCACTGTCCGCACTGGCGTTCCCTGCCTGCTGCAAGGCCGCGACGGACGCGCCCGTCATCCCCGATCCGATTGCCGGTTTCGGGCAGATGCTTTTCGGACTCGCGCTCGTGCTCGGCATCCTTGCCGCCTCCGTCTGGTTATTGAAACGTTTTGCCTCTCCTGTTCGCGGCAGCGGACTCCTGCGCGTCCTCGGCGTCACGGCGGTCGGACCGCGTGAAAAAGTGGTTCTGCTCGAAGTCGGCGAAAAAGTGCTCATGCTTGGCGTCACCCCGAACAACGTGCGCACCCTGCACGTGTTCGAGCGCGACGAATTGCCGCTTGTCCCTGCGCCCGCCGCCGCCCCCGTCACGACCCTCGCCGCTTCCTTCGCCAACCGGCTGGCCCAGGCATTAAAAGGTCGCCGCAATGAAGGCTAGAGAACCTCTGCAAAACCCTGCATACCACCGTTTGTCATCCTGCGCGAAGTCGCAGGATCCACGCAGCGTCTGGATTCTGCGACTTCGCTTCGCTACGCGCAGAATGACGGAAGGGGTTTTGCAGAGGTTCCCAAGAGCGATCCTTCCTGTCGCCGCCTGCCTGCTCGCCACGCTTCCTTTCGCCGTCGGCGCGCAGGACATCGACCTCAACCTTCCGGGGCTGCCCGCGCTGACGACCTCCCCCGCGCCCAACGGCGGCACGCTCTACAGCCTGCCCGTGCAGACTCTGTTGCTGCTCACGCTGTTGAGCTTCATCCCTGCGATGGTGCTGATGATGACGAGCTTCACCCGCATCGTCATCGTCTTCGCCCTGATGCGTCAGGCAATGGGAACCCAGACCTCGCCGCCCAATCAGGTACTGCTCGGGCTGGCCCTGTTTCTCACCTTTTTCATCATGAGCCCGGTCGTGCAGAAGATCTACGACGACGCCTACAAACCCATGTCCGAAGGCAGCATCGACGCCGGTCAGGCGCTGGATCGCGCCATCGTCCCCATGCGCGCCTTCATGCTCCATCAGGTGCGCGCTTCCGACCTCTCCCTCTTCACCGAAATGGCAAAAATCGAACTGGTCGACAAACCTGAAGATCTGCCGATGCGCGTCATCATCCCCGCCTATGTCACCTCCGAGATCAAAACCGCCTTTCAGATCGGTTTCATCGTCTTTATCCCCTTCATCATCATCGACATGGTGGTTGCTTCCGTGCTCATGTCGATGGGCATGATGATGATGTCGCCCGTCATCGTTTCGCTGCCCTTCAAACTCATGCTTTTCGTGCTCGTCGATGGATGGGGACTCGTCATCGGTTCGCTGGTGCGCAGTTTTTCTATCTAGCTCAAGTTATTGGAGAAACATCATGACCCCCACTGCCGTCATTGATCTGGGCCGTCAGGCCATTGAAGTCACCCTCATGATCTCTGCGCCGCTGTTTCTCGCCGCGCTCGTCACGGGGCTTTGCGTCAGCATCTTCCAGGCGGCCACCCAGATCAACGAAATGACCCTCACCTTCGTGCCCAAGGTCGTGTCGATCTTCATCACCCTCGTGCTTGCCGGGCCGTGGATGATTACGACCATCACGGACTTCATGCGACGCCTCCTCAGTTCCATCCCGTCGATGATCGGTTAGATCACGCCAAAACATGGCCTTCAGCTTCACCTCCGCCCAGCTCGATGCCTGGCTTGCCGCCTTCATGTACCCGCTTGCGCGCCTGTTCGGGATGATGATGTCCGCCCCGATCTTCTCCAATCGCGGCATGGCCACGCGCCTGCGTCTGGCCGCGGGGCTTGGCATCGCGGTGGCCGTCCTGCCGGCCGCGCCGCCCATGCCCGACATCGCGCCCGGCTCCGGCATCGGTCTCATGATTCTTGGTCAGCAGGTTTTCATCGGGGCGGCCATTGGTTTCACGATCCGGCTCGTCTTCGCCGCCATCGACGTTGCCGGTTCCTTCATCGGCATGCAGATGGGGCTTTCCTTCGCGCTGTTCTTCGACCCCAACTCCGGCGGCCAGAGCGCCGTGCTCGCCGATTTCATGAGCATGGTTGCCGCCCTGTTCTTTCTTTCCCTCGACGGCCACCTGATTCTGGTCGAACTCCTGGTACGCAGTTTTGAATGGCTGCCGGTCGGCGCAGGACTCAATGGTCAAGGCTGGAGTTTCATCCCCCGCGCCGGAGCCGCCATTTTCTCCACCGGTTTCCTGCTCTCGCTTCCCATGCTTGCGGTGCTCATCGTCACCAACATTGCGATGGGCGTCCTCACCCGGGCATCGCCCCAACTCAACCTCTTCGCCGTCGGTTTTCCCGTCACGATGCTCACGGGCTTCTTCGCGCTCACCCTGCTAATGAGCAATATCGGCCCCGTGTTCCATAACCTGTTTGAACGCAGCTTCGATGCCGTCCCGGCGCTGCTGGAGGCGCTTACGCCGGTGGTCAGTCCTGCGAATTCCGGTCCTTGAGAAGCTCAGCCACAGTAGCCTCCCATCAAAGCGCATTCCCCGCCGCATCGAACATCCCCTCAAACAGCACCGAGGAAAGATACCGTTCGCCGGAATCCGGCAGGATCACTACGATGGTCTTGCCCGCATGCTCCGGCATCGCTGCCAGACGCACGGCAACCGCCGCCGCCGCGCCGGAAGAGATGCCGGAAAGAATGCCTTCTTCCCGCGCCAATCGACGTGCGTAAGTCACCGCTTCTTCGTTGCTCACGCGCTCGATTTGATCGACCAGCGACAAATCCAGCGTATCCGGCACGAAGCCCGCGCCGATCCCCTGTATCTTGTGCGGCCCCGGTTGCAGGGGCTGTCCAGCCCTTTTCTGCGTCAACACCGGGCTGGCTTCCGGCTCCACCGCCACGGACAGAATCGCCTTGCCTCGCGTCTGCTTGATATGACGAGAAACGCCCGTGATCGTGCCGCCCGTGCCGACGCCCGCGATGAAAATATCCACCTTGCCATCCGTGCCTTCCCACACCTCCGGGCCGGTCGTCGCCGCGTGAGCAGCCGGGTTTGCCGGGTTTTTGAATTGTTGCAAGAGCACGTATTTCGGATCGGAAGCCGCGATTTCTTCGGCCTTCGCCACCGCCCCGGCCATGCCCTTCGCGCCTTCGGTCAACACCAATTTCGCGCCGAATGCCACGAGGAGTTTTCTGCGCTCCAGACTCATCGTCTCCGGCATCGTGAGCGTAAGTGGAATACCCTTGGCTGCCGCCACGAACGCGAGCGCAATGCCGGTATTGCCGGAGGTCGGCTCCACCAGTTCCTTGCCCGGCGTGAGCAGCCCGCGCTTTTCAGCGTCTTCGATCATCGCCGCGCCGACACGGTCTTTCACTGAACCGGCGGGGTTACGTCCTTCGATCTTGGCAAACACCGTCGCACCCGCGCCGTCGAGGATGCGATTGAGCCGGATGAGCGGAGTACGCCCAACGGATTGGGCATTGTCTGAAAACTGATTCATGATGATTTTCCGGAAAAATAAAATTACATATTTGACTCCCTCCCCCGCAAGCGGGGGAAGGAGTTTGATCCCCTCCTCCGCTTGCGGGGGAGGGTTGGGGTGGGGGGGATTCACTTCCGCGCCCGCGGATGCGCGGAGTCGTAGACTTTGGCGAGGTGTTGAAAATCGAGATGCGTGTAGACCTGCGTGGAACGGATACTAGCGTGACCAAGCAGTTCCTGTACTGCGCGTAAGTCACCGGAAGCTTGCAGCAGATGACTGGCAAAGCTGTGGCGGAACATGTGCGGATGGACGTGCACGCCCAGTCCGCTTGACAGCGCCCATCGCCGCAGCCGGCCCCGGATTGCGCCCGCGCTCATGCGCCGACCGTTGCGGGTGATGAAAAACGCGCGTTCGTCCACGGCGACAGGCAGGAGCGCACGCGCCTCCAGCCATGCCCGTAACGCCGCCAGCGCGGGTTCGCCGACGGGAACCGTGCGCATGCGGTCGCGCTTGCCATGTACCGTCACCATGCCTTCCGCAAAATCCACCCACCCGTTGCAGCTGCCGCTGTCCAGATCGAGTCCGGCCAACTCCCCGAGGCGCAGCCCCGAGGAATAGAACAGCTCGAACATGGCGCGATCACGGGCATCCAGCATCGACTCCTCTTCCGGCTCCGCATCGAGCAGCGCCTTGGCCTGATCCTGCGACAGCGCCTTGGGCAACATGGCGGGCGACTTGGGCGGACGGACGCTTTCGACGGGATTGACGCGCGCGCCATGATTGCGAATCAGCCAGCGGTACAGGCCGCGCCACGCGGAGAGTATCCGCGCAATCGAACGGCCGGAGAGCCCCTGTCCGTGCAGGCGGGCGACGAACCGGCGGATGTCGGTGGCTTCCAGCGCCTGCGGCGTGCGTTCGCCCGCCAGTTCAGCCAGACGCGTGAGGTCGCGTCGATAATTTTCCAGCGTGAGCGCCGCCGCCCGCCGATGCGTCGCCAGCCAGGCCAGGTAATCCACGGCCCAGATTGGGAGGGCAGCGTCTGCATCCACGGTCAGGATGGCTCACTCAAAAGGGCCGCCGAAGCCAGCGCGCCGATGCGTTCGAGGTACAACGTGCCCATATCGCTGTAGAAGCGCTCTGCCTCTTCGCTGCCAAGCGCGAGCAGTCCTGCAACCCGATTCTCTCTGCGCAGCGGCGCCAGGGCAACCGAACGGATATGGGAGGCCATTTCGCCAAACCAGTCGAGGGCTTCGATATTGGCCGATGCGCCACAATAGGGACGGGACATTGCCTCGGCAAACGCCCGCACACTTTCGATGACCGGCTGGAATTCCTCCCCTTCCCGCTGCCCCGGAGCATCCCAGATGCGCAGGGCCACATGCGGCACGGCGAAGTCCTCCTGCATGCTGCTGAAAAGCGCGCGACGCTTGCTGTCGTAGCCCTCCGCCACGAGAAGCGATGTGGCGAGACGATGCACTTTTTCGCCGATCACGTCATTTTGTTCGCCAAACCGGATCAATTCGGCGAGCCTCTGTTCAAGTTGCCGGATCTTGCCGCGCAGGATGTGCAGTTGCCGTTCGGTCAGCGAGATCGCATGCCCGTGGCGGGGATGCGGCACCGTGAGCACGCCGAGCAGTTCGCTGTGCTCGCTCAGAAAATCTGGATGTGCCCGCAAATACTGCACGACATCTTCAGTAGTCATCGAGTTGGTTCCGGTGAGTTTATGGCGGGGTGGCTCAAAAGTTTCCTTAATAAAGGCGTGGCTGTCCAGCGGGCCGAGTCTTGAAACGGCGGTGAACCCAGTAATACTGCTCGGGCATCGTGCGCGCCACGGCCTCGATCCAGTCGTTCATCCGGCGGGTGTCGGCTTCGATATCGTTGGTCGGAAAATTCTCCCATGCCGGGCCAATTTCCAGCACATAACCGGCGCCGCCGGGCAACATCCGCGTCACACAGGGCAATACCCGCGCCCCGGTCACCCGCGCCAACCGGGAAAGCCCCGTGATGGTCGCGGCCTCCACGCCGAAAAAGGGCACGAATATCGCATCCTTTTTTCCATAGTCCATATCGGGCAGATAATAGAACGGACGGCCGGATTTCATCACCTTCACGACGCTGCGTATGCCGTCTTTGCGCGAGAGCAGAACCTGATCGCCGAAACGTCTGCGGGCGCGATACAGCCGGTCGCTGAGCACAGGATTCTTCTTTTGCCGCGCGTACATGCTCACGGAATCGAAAGACATCGCCACCCGCGCCCCGCCTGCGTCGAGTCCGATGAAGTGCGGCGCAAGCAGAATCACCGGCGCGCCCGCCTCCACAAGTGTGCGCAGATGCTCTTCTCCCTCGAAACGAATGATGCGCCGCAGCCGTTCGGGCGAAGCCCACCACAGCAGCCCACGTTCGAGCATGCTGCGTCCGAGCGCCTGAAAATGGCGCAACAGCAGCCGTCGGCGCGCAGACTCGTCGAGTTCGGGAAAGCACAGGGCGAGATTGGTCGCCGCAACCCGCTTGCGCGGCAGCACCAGAAAATAACTCACGACTCCCAGAAGCCGCCCGAGCAACGACAGCACGGACAGCGGCAGCCAGTGGCACAACCAGATAATGAAAATCGCCAGACGTGTCACGCTTCAACTTCCTTTGTTTCGGGCGCGGGCGCGCCGCGCGGACGCCTGTAACGGTGATAGCCCCACAGGTATTGCTCTGGGCATTGCCGTATCAGACGTTCTATTTCACGGTTCATCGCCGCGCAGCGGCTGGCGAGATCGCCTTCGCAATCCTCTGTTGGCAATGAATAATGCACTGCAAAACCCTGCCCGCGCGGCAGCCGTTCGACCCAGAGGTAGATCGTCCGCGTGCCGCGCACCTCGCTCAGCCGCGCGCCCAGGGTCATCGTCCAGGCCGGACGGCCAAAGAAATCCGCCCAGACTCCCTCCCCCTCACGAGGAACCTGATCGGGCAGGATGCCCACCATGTCGCGCGCGCGCAGCGCCTTGAGCAACTGCTTGACCCCGGCCAGATCGGCAGGCGCGGTCTTCACCGGGCCGCGCATGCGCCCGGCCTGCATCAGGGGTTCGAGCGCGCGGAAACGGGGCGGGCGGTAAAGCACGGTCAGCGGCGCGCCTCCGGCATGGGCGCAGTAGTGGGCCGCCAGTTCAAAGCAGCCCAGATGCGGAGTCACGAACAGGATACCGGCCCCATCACGGCGGGCCGCTTCGACCAGTTCCAGCCCGTGGATAGCCTTGACCTTCGCCAGCACCGTATCGAGCGGGCGCGACCATATCCAGCATATTTCCAGCGCCTGCCGCCCGGCTTCGGCAATCGCCCGGCGCAGCAACGCGCGTGAAGGCTCACCCACGGCCTGCGTCAGATTGGCGCGCAGGTGGCGGCGATAAGTGGGAGAGCACAGGTAAACCAGCCAGCCGCCCACACCGCCAAGACGGTGCAGACACGACAACGGCAGGCAGGACAACAGGCGAAAAAGAAAACCGGTCAACATGAAAATGTTCCACGCCAGACAATCCATTCGTGGCGTACTTTGAGCGGGTGATTTGACCATAAAAAAAGTAAAGCATATAGTTCGCCTTTGGCCGCCGAGTTAACTCGACAACTTGCAGGGCGGCTCCGTCTCGGACACGGACTAAAAATACTGCTAAAGCGTCAAGCTGCTCACCGAAAATCCCCGGAGCCGGCCAAGACGCCGCAACTTTTGGGGATTTTTCGTTTCTGGAGCAGTTGATGTCAGAAGAATTTCTCTTCACCTCTGAATCGGTTTCTGAAGGCCATCCCGACAAGGTTGCCGACCAGATTTCCGACGGGGTGCTCGATGCCATTCTTGCCAGCGATCCGCGCGGGCGCGTTGCGTGCGAAACGCTGGTCTCGACCGGGCTGGTGGTGATTTCGGGCGAAATCACGACCACGGCGCATGTCAATTACCGCGAAATCGCGCAGGAAGTCGTGCGCCGCATCGGATACGACGATTCCAGGCTGGGTTTCGACCACAAGAGTTGCGCAGTGCTGGTGGCGCTCAATACCCAGTCTCCGGATATCGCCCAGGGGGTAAACGAAGGCGAGGGCATCGACCTCGATCAGGGCGCGGGCGATCAGGGGCTGATGTTTGGTTTCGCCACGAACGAGACGCCGAGCCTGATGCCGCTGCCGATCTATTACGCTCATCGCATCATGCAGCGCCAGTCCGAACTGCGCAAGGACGGGCGGCTACCCTGGCTGCGCCCGGACGCCAAAAGCCAGCTCACGGTCAAATACGTCGACGGCAGGCCAACAGCCATTGATACCGTGGTAGTTTCCACCCAGCACGCGCCCGACGTCGCCTACGCGCAGATACGGGAAGCGGTGATCGAGGAAATCATCAAACCCGTGCTGCCCAGGGAACTCATCCAGGGCGAAGTCAAATACTTCATCAACCCGACAGGCCGTTTCGTTGTCGGCGGCCCGCAGGGCGACTGCGGCCTCACCGGGCGCAAGATCATCGTCGACACCTACGGCGGCGCAGCCCGCCACGGCGGCGGGGCGTTCTCGGGCAAGGACCCCTCCAAGGTCGACCGCTCGGCGGCCTACGCCGGACGCTACGTTGCCAAGAACGTCGTCGCAGCGGGGCTTGCCGAGAAGTGCGAAGTGCAGATTGCCTACGCCATCGGAATCGCAAAACCCGTAAGCCTGATGGTCAACACCTTCGGCACGGGCAAAATCAGCGACGACCGGATCGTCGAACTCATCCGCGCCCATTTCGACCTGCGTCCCAAGGCCATCATCCAGACGCTCGACCTCTTGCGCCCCATTTATTCCAAGACCGCCGCCTACGGCCACTTCGGGCGCGACGAACCGGAATTCACCTGGGAGCACACCGACAAGGCTGCCGCGCTGGCCGCCGATGCCGGGTTTCATTAAAACGAAGGGCCAGAGGGTTGCCCCTACGGCGGGCATCCCTGTAGGGGCAGGCCCCCGTGCCTGCCCAGAACACATTCAACACAGAGGACGCCTCCATGACCACACAACACGATTACGTCATTGCCGATCCCAGCCTTGCTGGCTGGGGGCGCAAGGAAATCGCCATTGCCGAAACCGAAATGCCGGGCCTGATGGCCATTCGCGAAGAATTCGCCCGAAGCCAGCCGCTCAAAGGCGCGCGCATCACCGGCTCGCTGCACATGACCATCCAGACCGCCGTGCTGATCGAAACGCTCATCGCGCTGGGCGCAGAGGTACGCTGGGCATCCTGCAACATCTTCTCCACGCAGGATCACGCCGCCGCCGCCATTGCCGAACGCGGCATTCCCGTCTTCGCCGTCAAGGGGGAGAGCCTGGCGGATTATTGGGACTACACCCACCGCATTTTCGAATGGCCCGATGGCGGCTATTCCAACATGATCCTGGACGATGGCGGAGACGCCACGCTGCTGCTGCATCTGGGCGTGAAAGCGGAAAAAGACGCCTCCGTACTCTCGAATCCCACCTGCGAGGAAGAAACGGCCCTCTTCGCCTCCATTCGATCAAAACTGAAAACCGACCCCGCGTGGTACTCCACGCGCATTGCCCACATCCGGGGCGTCACCGAGGAAACCACCACCGGCGTACATCGCCTCTACCAGATGCACGCGCGGGGCGAGCTTCGTTTTCCCGCGATCAACGTCAACGACTCGGTGACGAAATCCAAGTTCGACAACCTCTACGGCTGCCGCGAGTCGCTCGTCGACGGCATCAAGCGGGCCACCGACGTGATGATTGCGGGCAAGATTGCCGTCGTGCTCGGCTACGGCGACGTCGGCAAGGGCTGCGCCCAATCGCTCAAGGGACTTGGCGCGACGGTCTGGGTGACCGAGATCGACCCCATCTGCGCCCTGCAAGCCGCGATGGAAGGCTATCGCGTGGTCAACATGGATGAGGCCGCAAGCCTTGGCGACATCTTCGTCACCGCCACCGGCAACGTGCACGTCATCACCCACGCGCACATGCAGGCAATGAAGATGAACAGCATCGTCTGCAACATCGGCCACTTCGACTCCGAAATCGACGTGGCGGGCCTCAAGCAATACCAGTGGGAGAACATCAAGCCGCAGGTCGATCACATCATCTTCCCGGACGGCAAGCGCATCATCCTGCTCGCCGAAGGGCGGCTCGTGAACCTCGGCTGCGCCACCGGGCATCCGAGCTTCGTGATGAGCAATTCCTTTGCCAATCAGACGCTGGCGCAGATCGAACTATTCGCCAAAACAGAGCAATACCCGATCGACGTCTACACCCTGCCCAAGAAACTGGATGAAATGGTCGCCCGCCTGCATCTGAAGAAAATCGGTGCGTATCTCACTCCTCTCAAGCCCGAGCAGGCCGCATATATCGACGTGCCAATCGAAGGGCCGTACAAGGCGGAGCATTATCGGTATTGAGCGGAATTCAGTTTTTGCTGCTGCATTGATCCGCAATGGGAGGCAGGTCAATCCGGGGAAAGCAGAAAAACGCTAAGCATATAAGTCCCATCTTTTGCCTTTCGTCGCTAAAATTAACTTTTTTGCGGCAACGGCGATTCAGCGTTGCCGACCCGGCACAATCCACAAGGAGAACTTCATGCCCATCAAGGTTGCCATCAACGGCTTTGGCCGCATCGGTCGCTGTACTTTCCGCGCTATTTTTGAGCAGGGACTACAGGATGAACTCGATGTGGCGGCCATCAACGCCCCCGGTGACTTTGCCACCCATGTCCACCTGTTGAAATACGACACCACGCACGGGCGCTTCAACGCGACGGTCGAAACCGAAGGCGACAGCACGCTCGTCGTCAACGGCAAGAAAATCCCTTTCCGTTTCACGATGAACCCCAAGGACATCGACTGGGCGCAATTCGGCGTGGAAGTATTGCTGGAATGCACAGGCGCTTACGCGAGCAAGGAGAAAGCCCAGGCCTTGCTGGCGCAAGGCGCGAAAAAGGTGCTCATCTCCGCGCCGGGCGGAAACGATGTGGATGCCACGATCGTCTACGGCGTCAACGACAACGTGCTCACCTCCACGATGAAGGTCGTCTCCAACGCTTCCTGCACCACCAATTGCCTGGCCCCGGTCGCCAAGGTGCTCTCCGAGTCCGTCGGCATCCGGCAAGGGCTGATGACCACCGTGCATGCCTACACGAACGATCAGGTTTCAGTCGATGCATACCACTCGGATCTGCACCGGGCGCGCGCCGCAGCGGCCAACATCATCCCGACCAAGTCCGGCGCAGCCCAGGCGGTCGGACTGGTCCTGCCGCAACTCAAGGGCAAATTCGACGGCTTTGCGCTGCGCGTTCCAACGCTGAACGTCTCGCTCGTCGATCTGACCTTCACCCCGGAACGCGCCACGACGAAGGAAGAAATCAACGCGCTGATGACTGCCGCCGCCAACGGCCCCTTGAAAGGCATTCTCGCGGTCAACAATGAACCGCTGGTCTCGTCCGATTTCAACCACATCCCGGTTTCCTCCACGTTCGATGCCACCCAAACGCGCATCCTGACAGGCGCAAACGGTGAAACGCTGGTCAAGGTGCTGGCCTGGTATGACAACGAATGGGGCTACTCCTGCCGGATGCTGGACACAGCAAGGGCATGGATGCGCGCCAAATGACCCGTCGGGCAGCGGGCATGAACACTGCCCGCTGCCCGAAACATTTCCCTGAAGGCTTCATCCGCGGAAAGATTCGTACTCGCGCGGCTGTCTTGAGCCTTGCCGGAAAGCCGCCTCGCCATTAGACTTGCTGGGTTTAATCATATATCGTCGCATTCATGTCACGTTCCGTCTCCTCCCGGTCGATCGAATTCCACAACATGAATCTGGGCGTGATTCTTGTTTTACTGAATCGCGCAGATCCTCCCGGACTGGCCGATGAAATGCACAAAATGCTCGGCGGACGGCCGGACACTTTCAACCATGAAACCGTCGTCCTCGATTTTTCAGAACTCGACGTGCACGAGAGCATCGACTGGAGCGGGCTGTTGTCATTGCTGCGGCGTTACCGCCTGCAACCCATTGGCGTACGCGGTCTGGCCGACGAAGGGCATCTCGCAGGCGCGCGGCGCATCGGTCTGGCGGTGCTCGACGATGCGCTGACGGCAACCCGCCCCCCGGAAAAACCCGCCGCAAACGTCGAAAGGGCAGAACCTGCCACGGCTTCCGGCCCGGCGGCCGCCACCCTGTACATTGAACGATTCGTGCGATCGGGGCAGCAAATCTATGCGCAGGGGGGCGACCTCGTACTGCTCTCCGGTATCAGCCCCGGATCGGAAGTCATCGCCGATGGCAACATTCATTGCTTCGGCCCCCTGGCAGGCCGGGCGCTTGCCGGAGCGCGCGGCGACGCCAATGCGCGTATCATTGCGACCAGCTTCGGCCCGGAACTGGTCTCAGTCGCCGGTATTTACCGCACTTTTGAACGCGGCGTACCTGAAAGTATCGCGGGCCGTGCGGTCGTCGTGCGCATGAAATCTTCGGCCAAGAATCAATCCATCGTTATCGAACCGCTTCAGATCAACTGAAAACGATCTTAACCATTCAAGGGGAAAAAGTGAGAGTCATCGTCGTTACTTCCGGCAAAGGCGGGGTAGGCAAGACCACCACCAGTGCGGCATTTGCTTCGGGACTGGCCTTGCGCGGTTTCAAGACAGCGGTCATCGACTTCGATGTCGGCCTGCGTAATCTCGATCTCATCATGGGGTGCGAGCGACGCGTGGTCTATGACCTCATCAACGTCATCCACGGTGAAGCCAAGCTCCATCAGGCACTCATCAAGGACAAGCACTGCGACAACGACAACCTTTTCATCCTGCCCGCCTCGCAGACGCGCGACAAGGATGCCCTCTCCGAAGAAGGTATCGAGCCCATCTTCAAGGAGTTGGAGAGCATGGGTTTCGATTACGCGGTCTGCGATTCGCCCGCCGGAATCGAACACGGCGCGGTCATGGCGCTCACCTTCGCCGATGAGGCCGTTATCGCCACCAACCCCGAGGTCTCCTCGGTGCGCGACTCCGACCGTATCCTCGGCATCCTGCAATCGAAGTCCCGGCGCGCGCGCGAAGGCAGCGAGCCGGTCAAGGAGCATCTGCTGCTCACCCGCTACGCTCCCAAGCGCGTCGAAAACGGTGAAATGCTCTCCTACAAGGACGTACAGGAGCTTTTGCGCATCCCGCTGCTCGGGGTCATTCCCGAATCCGAATCCGTGCTCCATGCTTCCAACCAGGGCATTCCCGCCATCCATCTCACGGGTTCGGACGTAGCAGAAGCCTACAACGATATCGTTTCCCGCTTCCTTGGCGAACAGCGCCCATTGCGTTTCGTCAATTTCGAGAGACCAAGCTTCATCAAGCGCCTGTTCGGAGGCAAGTAACATGTCATTTCTTGCTCGTCTTTTTTTCGGCGAAAGAAAGAAAACGGCTGCCATTGCCAAGAACCGGCTGGCGATCCTGATTGCGCATGAGCGCGGAGCGAATTCCGGACGGACGGATTACATCCCGGCCATGAAGGATGAACTGCTTCAGGTCATCTCGAAATACGTCAAGGTCGACATTGATGCCATCAATATCCAGTTCAGCAAGCAGGACAACTACGAGGTGATGGAGGTCAACGTCGTTCTGCCGGAGGACTCGGAACCCCGTCCCTTGCGAGCCACCCCGCCACCCCGTGTTTTCGGTAACCGACGGCCGCACAAGAAATAATCCTGAACACGCGCTCGCCTGGGGAGGGTTTATTCTTCCGGCTTGCTGACGAATCCGATTTTTTCCAGCCCCGCGCGGGATGCCCGCGCCATCGTGCGCGCTACAAACTCGTAAGGCGCGGTCGCGTCGACCTGGAGATGGAGTTCCGGCAATGGCGTGCGTTTGCCCGCTTCCCGCATCAGGGCTTCCAGCGCCGACTCTTCGACGAATTCTCCATTCCATAAAAATTGCCCGTCGGCCTTGATGCCAAGCTGGATGGTTTCCGGCTTCATCTCGACCACGGCGCTGTCGGCCACGGGCAGGTCGATCTTGACGGCGTGCGTGAGGAGCGGCGCAGCGATGATGAAGATGATGAGCAGCACCAACATCACGTCGATGAGCGGAATCATGTTGATTTCCGCCCGTGGCGCATCAAATCCGACCCGGGGATGAAAAGCCATGTTTCAGTGCGCCCCTTCCGCAATTGCCTTCGTTGCGTCCATTCGCGCCGTCATGGCGGAAAGTTCGACGACCTGCGACTCGTTCGATGCCGCATTGCCTGCGGCCAATCCCAGTCCCAGCAACCCGAACACCGTATGCGCAAAACGCTCCAGTTCTCCGATCAAATTGCGGTTCAGGCGCGTAAAGGCGTTATAGGCCAGCAAGGCGGGAATAGAGACGAACAGGCCACAGGCGGTCATGATGAGCGCCTCGCCGACCGGCCCCGCCACTTTGTCGAGGCTTGCCTGCGCCGAGAGCGCAATGTTTTGCAGGGCATGGAAAATACCCCATACCGTGCCAAAGAGCCCCACGAAAGGCGCTGTCGAGGCAACGGAGGCCAGGAGCGTCATGCCGTTTTCCATTCGCCCCGCTTCCTTGGCAACGCCATGCGCAAGCGCGGCGCTGACGTAATCGTCCGGCGAAGTAATCTCGAATCCCGGCCCCTCCGTTTTCCGAACACTGACCCCGTCTCTCTGAACTTCCCGCAAAGACTGGCACGCCCGAACTCCTTCACCCAGAAGGCGCACGAAAGGATTGTTTCCGCCCGTGGCAATCTGTAGGCGTTCCGCGTCGACGGGTTGACGCACCCGCCGGAAATCCTCGATGAACGCCCGGCTTCGCACACGAACCACTATGTAATGCCATAGTTTGGATGCGATCAGATACCACGACAGAAGCGACATCACGATCAGAATCGCCAAAACGCACAGGCCAACGACATCCGTCTGTGCCAAAAAGTGGGAAAAACCCTGGAAAGATTCAGACATATTGCATTCCATCAACCTTGTAATTCAAACCGGACCGGTACAACCACCCAACCTGAAACGGGCGTTCCGGCCCGCTGCGCCGGCCGAAACCGCCAGCGCCTCACGGCATCGAGCGCCGCCCTGTCCAGCCGTTCATAGCCGCTGCTCATGTGCAGCGTCACTTCGCCCGCGCGTCCTTCCTCCGTAACATGCACGCGCAGTTTCACCAAACCCTGTTCGCGCTGACGCCGCGACAGGGACGGATATTCCGGCTCCGGGTTGGAAAAATAACTGACATTGAAGTCAGGGCCAACATAATCCTTGCCCCAGCCTCTCTCTTCACTTTTCCTTTCCCCTCCTGTCGCTTCGCTCGCCGTGGCAGCGGCGGAAACATCCATGTGCGAGGTCGGCGTCGGATCACTCGAAGCATCGACCGGCGCCTCGGGAGCGGTATCCACGACTGCCGGAACAGCCGCCGCAGAAACCGCCGGGCGCACCCGTTGCCTCGGCGCTGAACGCGCCAACGGCCGGGGCGGCGGAACGGGATGCGCCTCGGCAGGCTCTATCGAGGGCGGCAGAGAAAGTGAGGGAGAGCGCTCGATCCAGCTTGCCCGCAAGATCGCAGGCTCTTCGCTGTGCCACCCTGGCCCGGGCAGGCGCGAGAGCGCCGCCGCGCCAGCGGCATGCAGGCACACAACCAGGGTCAACAGGAATCCACGCGCGGCAAACGGCATGGAATCGAGTGGCCGGTCATTCATGGCCCGGCGGAAATGCTGAAAACTGTGAGCATGGTTGACAAGTTTAATGCAAGTCCGGGGACGACGCGCGCCGCAGACGCCTTTGAGCTGTCTGCACGAGCGTTTTTCGCATTGCCACACGCCTTTGGCCTCACCCCATGCACCCCTGACAGATTCTTTTCCAGCCCCCTGCCAATCGTTGTATTCTTCACGAAAAGAGAATTTTGCCTTGACGATGGCGCATTCACACAAAGAGTGAGGAGGACACCATGGCATCCGAAAAAACACCGAACCGCTGGCTGGTTCTCTTGGCCTGTATTGCAATCAACATCTGCCTGGGGACAGCCCTTTACGCCTTTAGCGTGTACGTAAAACCCTTGATGCAGATTCTGGATGCGGAAACCTCCCAGGTTGCTCTGGCCTTCTCCATCAGTACACTCGTCATTCCCCTTGCCATGATCGTCGCAGGCAGGTTTCAGGACACCATAGGACCCAAGAAGGTGATTTTCGTAGGCGGCATCATCTTCGGAACAGCCATCTTCCTGACGGGCTTCGTCACCGGACTGCCCATGCTATACCTGACTTACGGCATCCTGGGCGGCGCAGGCATCGGCACCGTCTACGCCTGTACAGTCGCCAACACCGTAAAGTTTTTCCCGGACAAGAGAGGACTCGCTGCCGGTCTTGTTGTGGCTGGCTTTTCCTCCGGAGCAATGTTCAGTGTATATCTCGTTCAATGGCTTCTACAGCATTATCCGGTTCAGGATATCTTCAAGATGTTTGGCGTGGCCTATCTGGTGGCGATCTCTCTTTGCGTCACCCAGGTCAAAACCGCTCCGGCTGGCTTCATTCCCGCCGGGTGGACTCCTCCGGCTCAGGCTTCCGGCGGCGCGGCTCCTGCTTCCGTTGACAAGAACTGGAAAGAGATGCTCGCCGATCCCCTGTTCTACGTTCTGTTCAGCGTCTACACCATCGGTTGCATCTCCGGACTCATGTTCATGGTGCTCGCCAAACCCATTGCTTTGGAAGTGACCAAGGCGACCGAAATCATGGCCGCTACCGCCGTATTCATCCTTGCGGCTGCCAATACGGGCGGGCGCCTCCTCTGGGGCTGGGTTTCGGACAAGCTGGGGCGTTTCACCGTACTCTACATGATGTTTGCAATTACCGCGCTGGCGATGCTGGGCATGACCCAGGTAACAAGCTATGGGTTGTATATCGTGGTACTCGTGAGTGTAGTGCTCTGCTTCGGCGGCTTCATGGGCTGCTTCCCCTCCATCACGGCGGAAGCCTTCGGTTCCAAGAACCTGGGCATGAATTACGGCATCATCTTCTTCGCCTACGGCGTCGGTGGAACCGTAGGCCCGCAACTGGCTTCCAGAATCAAGGAAGGGAGCGGCGGCGATTACACCAATGCCTTCATCATCGCTGGCTGCCTGGCCTTCATTGGTCTTGTGCTCTCTTTCCTGGCAAGGCAGATCACCCAGAAAAAACAGAAGGCCTGAACGGCCGGATTCCGGTTTCCCCCGGAAACCGGCAACGCGAAACAATTTTCAGAGCGGCATCGAATGCATTTTGAGAAATCCCCGTCATTCATGGCGGGGTGTCTCAAAGAGGGGCGTGTGTGCTGAATTAACCACCCACAAACACGTTTCTCGTGCTAGGCTCGAATCACAGTTGGTTAATTTTTAACATGAGGATCTGCGACATGTGAATTGATCGCTGGAAATTCGTTCAAAAACAAACCATAGGAGTCTACATGTCTCAAGTGTCTCAAGTGCAAGAAACCAAAATTGTCACAGCTGATCCGACCGCGCTAGGCGTATTCGGGCTTTCCCTAGTCACTTTTGTCGCCGCAAGCTCGAAACTGGGTTGGACACAGGGTTCCGCCTATTTGATACCGTGGGCATTTTTCCTCGGTTCCATCAGTCAATTATGGGCTTCCGCTCTCGATTTCAAACGTAACAATTATTTCGGCGCAATCGTATTGGGTGTTTTTGGTCTGTTCTGGATAGCCGTTGCACTAACCTGGGCCATTCAAAATGGTTTTTTTGGCATTGTCCCTGAAAAAGCCGGTCTCAAGCAATTCGGATACGCCTGCTTCGGTTACATGTTTTTCTGCGTTTTCGTCTCCGTGACAGCCTGGGAAGTCAACAAGGTTTTCGGCGCCATCCTGTCGCTGATCATCATACTGCTCGGGTCACTCGGATTTCAAATCCTTGAAATCAAACCTGAATTTTTTGGCCCCATCGCCGGATGGTCAGAATTCTCGATTTCCCTGCTGGGTTTCTACGCCGCGGGCGCAATTTTCCTGAACAGCTTTTTTGGCCGTCAGATACTGCCCCTTGGCAAACCGATGGGGTGGACGAAGAAAGCCGCCTGACCGGCCCTCCCAAAGAACAGGAAAGGTCGACCCTCCTATCCCAGGGGGTCGGCCTTTCTGCTTTCGTTCAGCGCGCACTCAGTTGTCATCTCCCGTAAAATCGAAGCTCACCACCGGAAGCTCCGTCTCCGGGTTCTCTATCTCGAAACACAAACCAGGCAAATTGGAGCGCACGAGATAATAAGGGTTTGGGGTAAGCGAATCAGTAGCCGGAGCGGCAGTGTCTTCGCTATTTGATTCCTCAATACGAGGAACATTGCTTGGGGTATGAAACATTTTTGGTTCTCTCGCGGTTGGGTTGCTCTCTCACGCTGTGCCCGCATGGCTCTCACCATGAACCTTTTCATTGTTAGTGCAGCCAACAATTTCATCGGGTGTTCATGGTTGCACAAACCATCTGACACAGTGCCGAAAAATAGGGATAAATGCGAAAATGACCACGTTCAAAAACAGGAAAAAATTCGCGCTTCGTCTCTGAAACCTTGAGGTTGTCCAAAGCAAAAAAACATTGGTCACGTCAGGTTTTCCTATGGAGTCACCCCAGAGGATTCCTCGGTGCGGTTCGGACATCACAAAGTGTGCTAGAATGGCGTGTCTGTGACATTTTTGGTGCGCTACGGTTTACATAACTCACTGAAATTCCAGGCTTTTTCAGACCTTTCGTCGAACGGCAAAGTCTCATCCAGGTGGTCAATTATGACAACTGCGCGCTTTGATCTATCGCACCCGCCTTTTGATTTGTTGACGTCGGTAGAGGCTTCCGCGCTGTCAGCATCTGCCGATGTTTTATTTTTCGCCAACGATCAAGAAATACTCTCCACCGGCAGCATGGTTGACTCCCTTTACCTCGTGATGAAGGGACTTGTACGCGAAATGGCAGGGGACGATGTCGTCGGCGCATACCGAGAGCATGAAACATTCGATTGCCGGGCGCTGGCGACAGGAAAGGCGGTTCATAGATTCGTCGTCCATGAAGAAGCGTTGTTATGCGCTTTCCCCAGAGAAGACGTTCTCACATTGATAGATAAGAACCCAGCCTTCGGTGCATACTTCTTTGCAGCAGTGTCCGACAAATTTGGACAGTTAGCACAAAAACGGGGAGAGTTGCAAAGTCTGTTCACCGCAAAAATCAGTGATGTCGGTTTCCGTTCACCTGTATTTCTTGATGCGTCCATCTCCATTTCCGATGCCACGCGGCTCATGAAGGAACAACATCGCCATTCCATTATTGTTCGCGACGAGTCGAAAATAGGCATTTTTACTACCGGCGATTGCCGCGACATCATAGCAAATGGCATTTCCTACCAAACGCCGTTGGGAGAGTGTTCGCAGTTTTCATTATTGACCTGTGAAAACAGCGACTATCTTTTCACTGCGCTTCTCATGATGACTCAAGGAAATGTTCGCCATATCGTCGTCACAGATAATGGAACACCGATTGGCGTACTCTCGCAAGCCGACCTCCTTTCCTTCTTCTCCAACCATTCGCTTCTGATTGCACAGCAGTTGGAGTTGGCCACCACGGTTGACGATCTCGTCCGGGCAACGAAGGACATGGAAACACTGGTGACAACCTTGGCAATACAGGGTATGAAAATGCCGCAACTGGCGCGTCTGGTTCAGGCATTAAACGCGCAATTCATGGCTCGCCTTTGGCAAATGGTGGCGCCTCCCGAAATTTATGAAAATACCTCGTTACTGGCCATGGGTTCTGAAGGGCGTGGCGAACAGATTTTGAAATCGGATCAGGACAACGCGCTGATCCTTGCTGAAGGACTGGATGAAAAGGAAGTTGAAGAAGCCTCTAATCGCTTCACGGAAGAAATGATTCGCTTGGGCTATCCCCTCTGCCCCGGCGGAATCATGGTGAATCAGAAACTGTGGCGGCACACGGAAAAAGGCTGGTGCCAGGTACTGCAGAAATGGGCGAGACAGCCGCAAGGCGACCCGTTGATGAATCTGATCATTTTTCTCGACGCGAAAACGGTCACCGGCTCTTCCACATGGCTGGCGTCGTGCATGGCAGCCTTGCGCGCGGGGTTGCGCGATGATGCCAGTTGGTTTTCACGCATGGCGCTCCCCATCGAACAGTTCCCGAACCAGCGAGTGGAAGGTGGTTTTTGGTGGCAAATGCTCAACCGCGAAGAAAGCGTGCGGCTGGACATCAAAAAAGCGGGCATCTTTCCGATCGTACATGGTATTCGCGTTCTGGCGCTGGAAAACGATGTTGAAGTCACCAACACCTTTGATCGAATCGAAGCGCTGGTATCGCGGGGTATTCTTGAAAAAGCGCTGGCAAATGATCTCAACGAATCCTTGTCGTTTTTAATGCGATTGCGCCTGGATGCCGGCGTGGAAGCATTACGTGAAAAAAGAACGGTTAGTAACGATGTGAATACGACGTCGTTGTCAACGTTGGACAAGGATTTGCTGAAAGATGCGCTATTGGTAGTAAAGCGGTTCAAACAGATGATCAACCAGCGCTATCACCTTGACAGGCTTTGATATGCGCAAGAGTCCGATAGAAAAATGGAAGCACTTCTGGCGAATGCAGCGATTGCAGGAGTCTTATCGACCCTTATTTCGCGTCAATGATGGCGCTCTGGTCAGTATTGATTGTGAAACCACCTCACTCAAGGTAAAGGATGCCGAAATATTATCTATCGCGGCTGTTCGCGTCGAAAGTAATCGTATTCATGCCAGAGATGCGTTTTATACATTAATCAAACCAAAACAAGCCCCCGACCATGCAAATGTTCGTGTGCATGGATTACGTCCGCTCGATACCAGCGAAGGAATACCCCTTGAGGATGCCTTGCAACAATTTCTTCAATTCGTTGGCGGCAGAACGTTGCTCGGTTATTATCTGGAATACGATGTTGCGGTATTGAACAAATTCCTCAAACCGATGTTGGGAACGGTTTTACCAAATTATCAGGTTGAAGTTTCCGGTCGCTATTACGATTGGAGATTGGCCGCCCATCCGGGGGGGTATATCGACTTGCGATGGGAAACAATCGCCAGGAACCTTCATGTTCCGCTGCTCCCAAGGCACGATGCCATGAATGACGCGATAACGGCCGCCATGATGTATCTGGTGTTACGGTCACGGGGCTATGGCGCATCGTAGGGTGGAAACTCCCCCGCCGGTTTGTTCAGGATCGACTATTGTAGTGTGAATCTGGAAAACCGTACTGACTTTATGGTTATAAAACCACACTGATTTTATGGTTGTAACGTCATACTGATATTGCAGACAAAACGAAGAGAATCACTCGCAGAATGAGGTTCTCATCTGTCAAAGTTGATATTCAGGAACGGTTTTCAGGTATACTGCAAGAGCAGGGAGAGGGAGGGCGGCCCAAGGCAACGATGGTACAAGCTGTGGCGCCGCATGGCTGAATGTGCCCGTGAACGTAAGGCTCGCATGAACTTCTCACAACACGGTGTCGATTAACCTTTTACAAGGAGGAGATTGCTGAAAGGTTGCGCAGACAGCCTGTGTGATGACCAAGCATCGGGCCAAAGCACGGGAAAGCCTGCACAAACGGGATGCGCTCATACAAGAAAATGGCCTCGGAACTAACACAACGGATTCTGGGTAATCCGCAATATCAGGATTTGATCAAGACCCGTAATACTTTGGGTTGGAGTTTGACAATCTTGGTATTCTTAGCTTATTACGGGTTTATTCTGGTAATTGCTTTCGATAAGTCATTGTTTGCAATACCGCTCGCGCCCGGAATGATTACCACTTGGGGAATTCCTTTGGGATTCGGAGTTATCCTGTTGACGATCGTTGTTACGGCGATTTACGTTCGTATCGCTAACAACGAATACGATCGCATTATGAAGGAAATTCTCGACAAAGAGGTGCAGTCATGAAGGTAACCATACAAGAAGTTCCCAGGCAGAAGAAAGCCTCTAAAACAGTTGGGGTAACCGCGATTGCTTTATTCGCGTCAATTTTGCCGGGACTATGCTGGGCGGGAGGCGCTCTCGAAGGAAAGATAGAGAAACAGGCAACCAACTGGACGGCCATCGGCATGTTCCTGTTGTTCGTCGGGATAACGATGTGGATCACCAAATGGGCCGCATCGAAGACCCGCTCGGCAGCAGACTTTTATACGGCTGGCGGCGGTATCACCGGGTTCCAGAACGGTTTGGCCATTGGCGGCGACTACATGTCCGCCGCGTCTTTCCTGGGGATTTCTGCCGCAGTCATGATGGCAGGCTTCGATGGCCTGATTTACGCCATTGGTTTTCAGGTGGGTTGGCCATTGATTACTTTCCTGATCGCGGAGCGGTTGCGCAACCTGGGCAAGTTCACATTTGCTGACGTGCTGGCCTACCGGTTTCAACAGCTTCCTATCCGAATCTTTGCCGCTTCAGGAACGCTGGTGGTCGTGATGTTTTACCTGATCGCGCAAATGGTAGGTGCGGGACAGCTCATCCAGTTGCTCTTCGGTCTGGATTACATCTATGCGGTATTTATCGTCGGCGCGCTAATGATGGTGTATGTGCTGTTCGGCGGAATGACTGCAACGACCTGGGTGCAAATCATCAAGGCGTGCTTGTTGCTCGGCGGCGCATCCTTTATGGCTTTCATGGTGCTGTGGAGCTACGGATTCAGTCCGGAGAAACTTTTCACAGCGGCAGTCGAACTCAAGCAGGATGGTTCGATCATGGGGCCGGGCAAATTCGTCAAAGACCCCATTTCAGCAATATCTTTCGGGATGGCGCTAATGTTCGGTACAGCCGGTTTGCCGCACATCTTGATGCGGTTTTTCACCGTACCGGACGCCAAGGAAGCGAGAAAGAGCGTTCTGTGGGCAACCACATGGATCGGCTACTTCTATTTGCTGACATTCATCATCGGTTTCGGCGCGATTGTTTTCGTCAGCAAGAATCCTGAATTCCTTAACGAGAGCGGTACCTTGATCGGTGGCAACAATATGGCCGCCGTTCATTTGGCCAGCGCGGTCGGTGGCAACATCTTCCTCGGCTTCATGTCGGCGGTTGCTTTTGCAACGATTCTTGCCGTCGTGGCGGGATTGACGCTCGCTGGCGCGTCAGCGGTATCCCACGATTTGTACTCGGTGGCAATCAAGAAGGGTAAGGCGTCTTCAGAGCAGGAACTGAAAATCACCAGAATCACGACCCTCGCTCTTGGCGTGGTTGCGATTATTCTCGGCATTGCGTTCGAGAAACAAAACGTCGCCTTCATGGTGTCGCTGGCATTTGCAATCGCGGCATCGGCCAACTTCCCGACATTGTTCCTTTCGATCCTCTGGAAGGGATGCACGACCAAGGGCGCCGTGACTGGCGGGTTCGTCGGGCTGATCTCGGCGCTGGTCATGACCGTGTTGTCCGAGGCCGTGTGGGTGGATACGCTGGCCCTGGGCGTGAAGGGTTCTGCTCCCTTCCCCTACTCTTCGCCGGCTATTTTCTCCATCCCGCTGGCCTTCCTGACGATCTGGATCGTCTCCTTGCTCGATCGCAGCGCTCAGGCGGATAATGAACGGGCATCCTATCCCGATCAGAAGGTTCGTTCGGAAACAGGGCTGGGGGCTTTCAAAGGAGCGTCGCACTAAGGAACGGCTGCTGAACGGAGGTGCGTCACACATGCCGTGGTAAAACGTGACGCACCACAGGTTCAGCAGCAATCCGTTGCCTGCCAGGAAGAAACCGCCTCGTTCTCACGAGGCGGTTTTTTTGCGGCCCAAAATTTTGCACCCGAAAAAAAGGCCCATCTGTAACGATGGGCCTTTCAGCAGAACTTTTATGCTGACGCTATACAGCGACTTTCGCCGCAGCTTCAACGAATTGCGGAATGCTGTCGAAGTTCATGTAGCGGTAAATATCCGCCGCTTCCTTGTTGACTACGGCAACCTGTTCCAGATACTCCGCCGGGGTCGGAATCCGGCCCAGCAGCGCACAGACGGCGGAAAGTTCGGCGGAACCGAGATAGACGCGCGTATCCAGTCCCAGCCGGTTGGGGAAGTTACGGGTAGAGGTCGACATTGCGGTGGTCCCCCTTCTGATCTGCGCCTGGTTGCCCATGCACAGACTGCATCCGGGCATTTCCATCCGCGCTCCGGCACTGCCCAGCACGCCGTAATAGCCTTCTTCGTTGAGAATCATGGCATCCATCCGGGTGGGCGGGGCGATCCAGAGCCGCGCGGGCAGGTCGGTCTTGCCGTTGAGCACTTTACCGGCGGCGCGGAAATGACCGATGTTGGTCATGCAGGAACCGATGAACACTTCGTCGATTTTGTCGCCCGCAACTTCGGAAAGAAGTTTTACGTCATCCGGGTCGTTGGGACAGGCCAAGATGGGTTCTGCAATATCGGCAAGGTCGATTTCGATGATCGCCGCGTATTCGGCATCAGCATCGGGCTGGACCAGTTCTCCCCTGGCAATCCAGTCTTCCATCGCGCGGATGCGACGCGTGAGCGCCTGCGCGTCCTGATAACCGTTGGCAATCATCCACTTCATCAGCACGATGTTCGAATTCATGTACTCGACGATCGGCGCCTTGTTGAGCCGCACCGTGCAACCGGCGGCGGAACGTTCGGCGGAGGCATCGGTCAGTTCGAACGCCTGTTCGACCTTGAGATCGGGCAAACCCTCGATTTCGAGAATGCGGCCGGAGAAGATGTTCTTCTTGCCTTCCTTCTTGACCGTCAGCAAACCCTGTCCGATCGCATAGAGCGGAATGGCATTGACGAGATCGCGCAGGGTGATGCCGGGGCGCATCTGGCCCTTGAACCTGACCAGCACGGATTCGGGCATGTCGAGCGGCATCACGCCGGTGGCGGCGGCAAAGGCAACGAGACCGGAACCCGCCGGGAAGGAGATGCCGATGGGGAAGCGCGTGTGCGAATCCCCGCCCGTGCCGACGGTATCGGGCAACAACAGGCGATTGAGCCAGGAGTGGATCACGCCATCGCCCGGACGCAGGGCTACGCCGCCGCGCACGCTGATGAAGTTGGGCAGATCACGATGCGTCTCGATATCGACGGGTTTCGGGTACGCGGCGGTATGGCAGAAGGACTGCATCACCATATCGGCGGAGAAGCCGAGGCAGGCGAGGTCTTTCAACTCGTCGCGCGTCATCGGCCCGGTCGTGTCCTGAGAACCGACGGTGGTCATCTTCGGCTCGCAGTAGGCGCCCGGACGAATGCCCTGCCCTTCCGGCAAACCGCAGGCGCGGCCGACGACCTTTTGCGCGAGCGAGAAACCCTTGCCGGTATCCACAGGCGCTTGCGGCAGACGGAAAAGCGTGGAAGGCGGCAGGCCCAACACTTCACGCGCGCGCGCGGTGAGCGCGCGCCCGATGATGAGCGGAATACGCCCCCCGGCCCGCACTTCGTCGAGAATCACGGGAGTCTTGAGCTTGGTCGTGGCGATAGGGGCGCCGTCCTTTCTCGCCGTCACCTTGGCGCTCGCATGATCGACGACAAGTTCGATCTCGTCGCCCATTTCCATCTTGCTGACGTCGATTTCAACGGGCAGCGCGCCAGCATCTTCCATCGTGTTGAAGAAGATCGGAGCAATCTTGCTGCCCAGGCACACACCCCCGTACCGCTTGTTGGGCACGAAAGGAATGTCCTCGCCGGTAAACCAGAGCACGGAATTGGTGGCCGATTTGCGCGAGGAGCCGGTTCCCACAACGTCGCCGACGTAAGCGACGAGGTTTCCGCGCGCGCGCAGTTCTTCGAGGAACTTCACGGGGCCGCGTTTGCCGGGTTTCTCGGGGTCGATGCCGGGACGCGCATTCTTGAGCATGGCAAGCGCGTGGAGCGGAATATCGGGCCGCGACCAGGCATCCGGCGCGGGAGAAAGATCGTCGGTATTGGTTTCGCCCGACACCTTGAAGACAGTCAGTTTTTGCGTCACGGGCACTTCAGGGCGCGAGGTGAACCATTCACCCGCCGCCCAGGATTGCATCACCGCCTTCGCGTTCGCATTGCCGGATTTGGCGAGTTCGGCCACCTCATTGAAATAGTCGAAGATCAGCAAGGTTTTTTTCAGCGCCTCGGCGGCGATGGTCCCAACCTCGGCATCGGCCAGCAACTCGATCAAGGGTTTGATGTTGAAACCGCCCAGCATGGTTCCAAGCAGTTCCGTGGCGCGTCCTCTGGACACCAGCGCACAGGTTTGAGCGCCACGGGCAAGCCCGGCAAGAAACTCGGCTTTCACCTTGGCGGCATCGTCCACGCCGGCAGGCACACGGTACGTGAGCAGATCCACCAGAAACTCTTCCTCTCCGGCAGGAGGATTCTGAAGAAGCGCGATGAGATCGGCAGTTTGCTGCCTTGACAGCGGCAGCGGCGGAATACCAAGCGCGGCACGCTCGGCAACATGGGCACGGTAAGCTTCAAGCATGGCTGTTTCCTTTTGGCGAGTGTTGGGTTGTGGTTGTTGTTGTAATCGGGCGGACTGACCTTAGCCCTTGATAATATATCTTCTATAAGACACAAGACAAGAAGAACGTTTACATGTAATTCTAACGAGTCATGCCCCTTTTGCGGCAAACATCCGGAAAATTCCTGTCATACGGTCAGTCGGCCACGCTTCAATCTTCAACGCGCGCGGGTTGCCCATCATCGTCTCCACACATAGAATGCTTGCGTACTTGCCGGAATGCCTGATGGTTCTCGCAGGCAGAAACACACCATGCACTGGTATCTGATCCACACGAAACCCCGACAGGAAAAGCACGCACTTGAAAACCTTGAGCGGCAAGGTTACGAGTGCTACCTGCCCCTTTACCCCACTGAAAAGCTGTACCGACGCAGGCTGACCGTCACCGACTCGCCCCTGTTTCCGCGCTACCTGTTCATCCGGCTGGGTCAGGAAAATTCCGACAAAAGCTGGAATCCCCTTCGCTCGACGCGCGGCGTGAGCCAATTGGTCCGTTTCGGACAGCATCCCGCCCAGGTGGACGACGCGCTGATTGCCCTGCTGAAATCCCGCGAACGGCAATCCGAGCCAGAGCGCGTGTTCAACCAGGGCGACCCCGTTCAGATCGTGGACGGCCCTTTCGCGGACATCGAAGCGATCTACCAGATACCCGATGGAGAGCGCCGCGCCCTGGTGCTGATCGAGATATTGAGCAAGCCGGTTTCCCTGCGAGTCGATCTCGCCAGTCTGCGCAAGACGGGTTGAACCGGCGTCTTTCTCCTTTGAGTCACGTCGCCATGAACGGCAAGGATTCCTCGATCCGGTTCAGGAGCGCCTCGCGCGGAAACAACGCTGCCGCCGCACCGCGATATACTTCTACGTTTCCATTTCATCGCACGCCCGCCTCCATGCAGGACAAATACCAGCCCGCCGCCATCGAAGCCGCCGCCCAGGATCATTGGGATTCCACCGCAGCTTTCCGCGTGACCGAAGACAGCAGCCGCCCGAAATACTACTGCCTGTCGATGTTCCCCTACCCCTCGGGCAAGCTGCACATGGGGCATGTGCGCAACTATACGATCGGCGATGTGCTTGCGCGTTATCACCGCATGTGCGGCTGCAACGTGCTCCAGCCGATGGGATGGGATGCCTTCGGCATGCCTGCCGAAAACGCCGCGATCGCAAACAACGTCCCTCCGGCGAAATGGACTTACGACAACATCGACTACATGAGGGATCAGTTGAAGCGGCTGGGTTTCGCTATCGACTGGTCACGCGAGATTGCCACCTGCGCGCCTGAGTACTACCGCTGGGAACAGTGGCTCTTTACCCGGCTCTTCGAGAAAGGTCTGATCTACAAGAAGCTCGGCACGGTGAACTGGGACCCGGTCGATGAAACCGTGCTGGCCAACGAGCAGGTCATCGACGGTCGGGGCTGGCGCTCGGGCGCGCTGGTCGAAAAACGTGAAATTCCCATGTACTACATGCGGATCACCGCCTACGCCGACGAACTGCTCGCCGCCCTCGACACGCTGCCCGACTGGCCGGAACAGGTCAAGCTGATGCAGAAGAACTGGATCGGCCGTTCCGAAGGCGTCGAAGTGCATTTTCCTTATGACGCGGCGAGCATCGGCGAGACGGGCGCGCTCAAGGTGTTCACTACGCGCGCCGACACCCTGATGGGCGCCACCTACGTTGCCGTGGCCGCCGAACATGCGCTGGCAGCGATTGCTGCCGCGCGCAACCCGGCACTGGCCGCCTTCATCGAGGAGTGCAGGCAGGGCGGCATGGCCGAGGCCACGCTGGCGACGATGGAAAAGAAAGGCATGGATACGGGCCTTTCGGTCATCCATCCGCTCACGGGCGAAACACTGCCGGTGTGGGTCGCCAATTACGTGCTGATGGGCTACGGCGAAGGCGCGGTCATGGCCGTGCCCGCCCACGATGAGCGCGATTTCGCCTTCGCCCGCCAATATGGGTTGCCGATCAAAATGGTGATTCGCTCAACCAACAGCGCTTACACCGAAGTCGCCGGGCAGTGGATCGACGCCTACGCCGAGCATGGCGAACTGGTGAACTCGGGCAAATACGACGGCCTGGATTTCCAGGGCGCAGTGGATGCCATCGCTGCGGATCTTGCCGCCAAGGGACAGGGACAAAAACGGGTGCAATACCGGCTTCGGGACTGGGGCATTTCGCGCCAACGCTACTGGGGTTGCCCGATCCCGATGGTGCATTGCGACGATTGCGGCGATGTACCCGTGCCCGATGAGCAGCTTCCGGTCGTTCTGCCCGAAGATGTCGAAATCACCGGACGCGGCTCGCCGCTTGCCAAAATGCCGTCGTTTTACGCCTGCGCCTGCCCGAAATGCGGCAAACCGGCGCGACGCGAAACCGACACGATGGATACCTTCGTCGAATCCTCGTGGTATTTCCTGCGCTATGCCTCGAACGACAATTCAGGGGCAATGCTCGACGCCCGCGCGGGCTACTGGATGCCCGTCGACCAATACATCGGCGGCATCGAGCACGCCATTCTTCACCTGCTCTATTCGCGCTTTTTCACGCGCGCAATGCGCGATTGCGGTCTCATCGAACTTTCGGAACCCTTCTCCCGCCTGCTCACGCAGGGCATGGTCGTGGCCTCCAGTTATTACCGCAAGGACGAAACCGGCAAGAAACAATGGATCAACCCGTCGGATGTCTCCGTGACCACCGATGAACGTGGCCGCCCCGTCAGCGCGACGTTCAAGGCCGACGGTTTGCCGGTGACCATTGGCGGCATCGAAAAAATGTCGAAGTCGAAAAACAACGGCGTCGACCCGCTGATGATGATCGAACAATACGGCGCGGACACGGTGCGCCTCTTCATCATGTTCGCTGCGCCGCCCGATCAGCAACTCGAATGGTCGGATTCCGGCGTGGAAGGCGCATCACGTTTCCTGCGCCGAGTCTGGGCGTTTGGCCACGCCCTCATGACCGAATACGGCGGAAACGCCGAAGCCGTTCCCGCCTCCGGATTGTCCGCGCCGCTCGCCGATATCCGGCGCGAGGTTCACATTCATCTCAAACAGGCCAACCACGACTTCGGCAAACACCAGTTCAATACCGTGGTCTCGGCGGCAATGAAAATCCTCAACGTTCTCGAAAAGCTGCCGCGCGAGGAGACCTCTTCCAGCGCAGTCGCCTTCGAAGGCTTTTCCATCCTGCTGCGGCTACTCTCGCCCGTCACCCCACACATTGCCCACGCGCTGTGGCGGGAATGCGGTTTCGGCGATGACATCCTCACCGCTGCCTGGCCCGAGCCACAGGCTGACGCGCTCACGCAGGATGAAATCGAGCTGATGCTTCAGATCAATGGCAAACTGCGTGGCAGCCTCCGGGTTGCCGCCGACGCCGAAAAAAGCGCCATCGAGACCGCCGCGCTCGCCACCGAGGCGGCACAACGATTCATGGAAGGCAAACCCGCCAGAAAGGTGGTGATCGTACCCGGACGGCTGGTAAACATCGTGGTTTGACAACATGACTACATCATTTTCTCGCCTTGCCCGTCACGCGCGGTTCGCGCTCCTCGCCCTTGGCATCGCTGCGCTCGCCGGTTGCGGCTTCCACCTGAGCGGCCCGCAGACATTAGCCTTCTCCACCGTCCACGTCGACGCAAGCCAATACTCGTCACTGGGGATCGCCCTGCGCCGCCAGATCGCGTTGAGCGGCTCGACCACGGTCGAAGAGGACGCTGCCCGCGCCGAAACCAAGCTTCAGATACTCGCCAACAATCGCTCGCGCGAAATTCTGAGCATCACCGCCACCGGCAAGGTGCGCGAATACGAACTCGTCCAGACGCTACGCTTTCGCCTCGTTGACCACGCCGACAACGAACTGATTCCGCCCGCCACGCTTTCCGCGCGACGCGAATACACCTTCAGCGATGAACTCATTCTCGGCAAGGAGCAGGAAGAAGCCCTGCTCTACAACGACATGGAAAGCGATCTCGTGCGCCAGCTCATGCGGCGGCTGGCCGTCTGGCAGCGTCCGTGAACATCACCCCCAACGATTTCGCCCGCCAGCTTGAACGCCCGCTCGCCCCCCTGTGGGTACTGCATGGCGATGAACTGCTGACGCTGGAAGCGGCAGATGCGCTACGCGCTGCCGCCCGCCGCCAGGGAATTGATGAGCGCGAGACCCTGGTCGTCGACAAAGGTTTTCGATGGGACGCCCTGACGCTGGCCGCTGGCAATCTGTCGCTCTTCGGCGGCTCGAAACTCATTGATCTGCGCATTCCCACCGCCAAACCCGGCCGGGACGGCGGCGACGCGCTCCAGCGTTACGCTGCCGCGCTGCCCTTGGGCACCGTCACCCTGATCACCCTGCCCGCGCTCGACTGGCAAACGAAGAAAGCTACCTGGTTCAAGGCCATTTCTGATGCCGGAATGACCGTCGAGTTCGAAACGCCGTCGCGCGAACGTCTGCCCGCATGGATCACTGCGCGTCTGGCCGCGCAACGCCAGTCCGTGCCCGCCAGGGCGCTGGAATTCATCGTCGATCATGTCGAAGGCAACCTGCTTGCCGCGCATCAGGAAATTCTCAAGCTCGGCCTTTTGTACGGCGAAGGCGAACTGACGGTATCCCAGATCGAAGCCGCCGTGCTCAACGTGGCCCGCTACGACATCGACATGCTGCGGCAGGCATTGCTTGCGGGTGACGCGACCCGTTGCGCACGCCTGCTCGACGGGCTGCGCGGTGAAGGCGCGCCCGCGCCGCTGGTACTATGGGCGCTGGCCAACGAAATCCGCACACTTGCCCTCCTGCGTAGCGGAACCGACGCGGGGCAACCGCTGGCCGCGCTTTTCAAGACCGAACGCATTTTCGACTCCGCCCGGCAGCAAACCCTCCGCGCCGCGCTGGCCCGGCTGACCCGTCCCGCCCTGCAAACCGCCCTGCTCCACGCCGCCCGTATCGACCGCATGGTCAAGGGGCTGGTTCGCGGCGAAATTTGGGATGAATTTCTGCATCTGGCCCTGCGGCTGTGCCGCCGATAGCGACGGCAACTTGACTCCGCTCTCCCGCAAGCGGAGAGGACGCCTCCCACGCTTCACTATAAACGCCTTCGCGGTAATTGCTTGTCTACGGTTTCCAGACTTGTTTTACTTGATCAGAATTTCTGTAAAATACGTTATGGATATTCCATATACGTGAGTCGAGTGATGAGCGACACTTTCTATTACGCAAGCAATGATGCGATGTTCAAAAGAATCTTTGGCGACGAGCGGGACATCGGGCCGCTCGTCGCCTTCCTCCAGGCCGCGCTCGATCTGCCTCCTGAAGACTACGCCGAACTGAGTCTGGTCAATCCGATTCTTGCCCGTGACAACCCTGACGACAAGCTTGGCATCCTCGATGTCCGGCTCAAAACCGCCAGCGGAAAGAACATCGACATCGAGATCCAACTCAACAGCGTCACGGAAATCCGCGAGCGCATCATCTACTATCTAGCCAGAATGGTGACGGATCAGATTGGCAGCGGGGACGACTATCAGGACATCACCCGTTCGATCTGCATTCTGATTGCAGATTTCGTGCTGATCCAGGAAAACAGGAGTTACCATAACCGTTACAGGCTCTATGATCCCCGAACAGGCTCGCAGTTTAGCGACCTGTTCGAAGTCAACACCCTGGAGCTGCCCAAATTGCCGCAAGACGGAGACGGGACGCCGCTCTGGG